>VFQP010000244.1_pt1 | contig 131094 bp, 120 predicted proteins | sample 3512351 | NCBI WGS metagenome assembly VFQP01 (sample SAMN10412372, study PRJNA504923) | tailings metagenome | isolation source: Relicate 1 Philex TSF1 revegetated site | place: Philippines: Tuba, Benguet | collected 2017-08-29
GATCGCGCTGGCAAGCGCGAGCGTCGGCGTGGCCGTCGCCAAGGAAGACGCCGCTGCGCAACCGGTCGCCTCGGTCGACCAGCTTCCGCGCGGACAGGACGTCTCGGATACGGTCATCGAGCTCGCGGGCTGGATCATCGCCGCCAATGACAACCACGGGTATCCGTTCGCGGTGATCGACAAGGCCGCCGCGCAGGTGCTGGTGTTCGGCGGCGACGGCAAGCTGCGTGGCGCGGCCCCCGGGCTGTTCGGGTCGGCCGTCGGTGACCACGTCGCGCCCGGCATCGCGGGCTTGGCCCTGCGCGAAATTCCGGGACGGGACCGCACCACACCTGCCGGCCGCTTCGTGGGTGGCTACGGCCCCTCGATCGATGCCGGGCGTGTGCTCTGGGTGGACTACGACTCGGCGGTCTCGCTGCATCCCACGGCGAGCGGCCTTCCGGCCGAGCGACGCGACGAGCGCCTGGCGTCGCCCACGCCGGACGACAACCGCGTCACGCATGGCTGCATCAACGTCTCGCCCGCGTTCTACGAGCAGGTCATCCGCTCGACGTTCGAGAAGGGCGGCGTGTTCTACATCCTGCCGGACAGGGATTCGATCGCCGACACCTTCCCGGAATTCGCGGAAAGCCGTGCGGACAAGAACGCCGGTTGATTCGAGCGACGGTGGCCGGGGACTTCGCGCGGGCGATGTGGGAGGCTTGGCGATCCGGTGCCGGCTTCGCCAAGCAGACCGTTCGGACGTTTCGTACTCCTCAGCCGACCAAACGCACATTGCAGCGGGCATGATGACCGCCTAGCGTCTTGATGCCACACATGGAGCGTGCAGATGCGCGGATTCTGGATGATCGCTGCGTTCGGCCTTGTCGCGTGCGCCGGCCTTGCCCCTGAGTTGAAAGAAGACACGACGAGCGTCGCTTCGAATGAGGTCGTCAGTGGTCATCTGGCGTTACCGGGCACCGGGTCCACGCGGGGTGGCGGACCGTTTGCGGGCGCCTGGGCCTCCTGTCACGGCGCATCCTCGCCCGAGGAGTGCAGCCGCTATGTGCTTGTACAGCAAGGGGAGCGCATCTGCGGAAACTGGTTCTACCTCGCGTCCGGCGAGGAGTACGAGGGACGGCTCATAGCGCGCGCCCTATCGTCGACCGAAGCCAGACGTACCCATCTGTGTGGCCGCCCCGGCTCCGAGACGAACATCGAGTGTTCCTACGGCTGGCAAGAGGTCGATAGGCCGCTTCGCCTATGCGGCGGCAGGCTCAGCGATCTGGGAGCGGACGGCCGCGATTGTGTTGCCGACTACATCCGCGTCTCTGTCTCGCAAGCCGAATACGACGCGCTACGAGGACATCCTTGGATGCGGGCGTGTCTGTCCGATTAGACGTCACGGGTGAGCCCATAAGGAAATGGATCACGACCAGGGGAAGCCCGCTCACCGGAAACGAATGACGTGCAGCCGCCTCTTTGCAGTCGGTGTCACTTCGGAAGGGAGGAGCGCCGGGCGTGCTGTTGCCATTCGCCTCAGCCTCGCCGGCAGCGTCGCGGCGGGCTGACGGATGGTGCACGTCGCGAACAGCGGCTACTCCTTTGGCACCTTGCGAATCGATCTCGGTGCGCACCCAGCCGTGGCGCGGGATCTCTTGGGCGCTTATCAGTCCTGGGACGCAATTCACCCCGAGCGCCGCGCTGCAGCTTGACCAGGATGAGTACGCGACGCTGGTGTCGTCGCAACGTAATGGCCGGCAGATGCGCGAGTCGAATGCAATCGACATCGACTGCGCTCGTAGCAGTCGGCTTCTTGCATCTGACGAGGCGGAACTCCGTGCATGCGCTGGACACGATGCACGTGAATGGTGTGGCGCCGCGGACGGGATTGCGGGCAATCGCGGCTCGGATCTTGAGCGGTTGCGGTGCACCGATCTTTATCGTGATGTCACGGGCGCTGCTCAGGCCGAACTCGCTGGCATGCTCATGAGACTGCAAAACCACGCATGACAAGGTCGGTGCTGGACCGAATGGAAGACGGTGCCCTGATATCGCCGTCGGGTGTAGACGCTGCAATCGCCGGTGTCTTACCAGCAACCGGTAATCCGGGTTATCTGTAAAGCGGTGCTGACAATATGCTTCGGGGGATCAGCATGCTCAATGCCTTGGCGGCGCTCATGCCGGCAATCCCCGATGCCAGGAGCCGCCTGCTCGGGAACGAAGTGTCGGCGGCCGGCGACAAAGGGCGCCTTCACGGTGCTCGATTGCCCAGCGGTCCAGCCCTCGGAGCAGGTGTGAGCGCTTGCCGTCGGCGGGCTGGACTTCACGCCTGACGGCAGGCATTTTTGGGCCCGCACTATGCCTGCGACCCACCATCAACGCGTGCGCGTTGTGAGTAGAAATCCCACGTGCCTGCGGCCGGACGGCCGAAGATTCGATTCCCTGGTTGCGCTTGCGCAACAATCGCGCACCCGGCAGGCTGGCCCCGCACGTGCCTGCACGTCCATGCGCGGCACCACACGGTTGCGTTTCTCACCTGCGAGGCCCTGATGCGGCAGTTCCGGTCCATTGTTCCGTTGCTCCTCACCGCCCTGGGCGGCTGCCAGCCGCCGTTGGATTCCGAGGCGCGGCACGCCGCAGAAACACGGCAGACGGACGCGCCGCCATCTGACAGCCGGCCGGATCCATCCGGACTTGGTCAACAGGATGTCGCACCGTTTGCCTTGCCCGCGAGCTACGCATCCGCGCGTGCGGCTCTGCTGGCGGGCGGGTGGCTTCCGCTCCGTGACGCGGGGTGCTGGGCCAACGTCGGCGGCAGGGCAGAAGTATGCAACGTTCTGCCAGAAACCGAGGCCTGCAGCAGCGATGGGCATTGCGTCATGCACTTTGGCCATGTCGAGCAGGCCACCGTCCTACGGGTGACCACGTATGGCGATTGGAGCAGGTGGAGTCTTGAGGGACGCGACGGGTTGCAGGTCGCCTCATCGCAAGCGTCATCCGTAGAGGCGGCGCCGGCGCTCGCGTGCCCGGCATCCACTTTCGACGGATTCCTCGCTGCGTTCGCCTCCAGCGAGGCGACGCGCATTGCATTTACGGCGCCCCTGGTGCGAGTGGCCGAATTGAACTCGACCGAAGACGGTGACTTTTCGCGCGAGGTGCTGATGCGCGGGCGCGAGTACAACGGCTTCAATGTACGCCACGAGGGCGACGCGTTCCGCTTCGTGGATGCCGAGGGCCGGATCGACCCTTCGCCTTTGCCCCTCGACATCGGGCGCACCAGCAACACGTACACGGTGCGTTATCAATACGGAATGTCCGAGGGCAACGAGTACGTGTTCGTCGCGCAAGCCGGTTGCTGGCGGCTGGTTGCCGACCCGGAGCCGCCGACGCCGTAATTCCGCCAGTTCCCAACTCCACGCAGGATCGCAGGAGACCGCCTAATGCCCAGGTACACCATCACGGAAAGTGTCGGCCGTCGCGTCGAGCGGGTCAGCAGCTTCGAGGATCTGGAGAAGCATCATCCCAGCTCGGGACGTGAGCCGGGACGCGACTACGCGACGATCGAGGGGAGGCTGGAGGAGGTTCGGCTGCAGAACGGTCGTACCTTCGTCAAAAAGGATTTCATCCTGTCGCAAGACATGCCCGGTCCGGTCTACATTCCGGCGCCGGCGTCCGGCTATGTGCATCATCTCAACGACTCGACCAACGCGATCCGTCTCTACGATCGACCGTTCGGCACGCCGGGCGCCGTGATGCTGGCGCAGTCTCTGCACATGACGCGCGGCACGTCGCCGCCGCCCGGTACCTTCATCGAATATGGCGCTCCCTTGGGGCAGATGGGCGATACCGGCAGCCCGGGATCGGTGCACGCGCACGTCGAGTTAGAGGCTGCACAATTCCGGCGCTACATCCGTGACATTGTCGATGGAACGATTCAGCCCGATGTAGCCAGTGGGGTGCCGAAGCACCCACCACGCGAGCGCGCCTCTCCCTTGGCGTCAGCTGGCACAGAGGAAAGCTCCATGTCGACAGGGAGGCGGGATGCGGCGAATCCGGTTGCTGCGCCTCCCTTGCAGCGGCCCGATTCCACCTCGTCGTCGTCGATGCCGTTACGGTCCGCTGGTGATTATGGTCCAACACCTTTGAGTGACCTGATCGGCAATGGCGAAGGCAGCTACGGTGCCTACAACCGAGGCCGCGCCGGTGACTCCGGCGGGCGAGAGGTCGACTTCTCACAGATGACAGTTGGCGAGGTAATGCGTCGTCAGGAGTTGCCGCGTAGCAACCCCGATGCGCTGTTCGCGGTGGGCAAGTTCCAGATGATTCCAAGCACCCTTCGAGAGACTGTCGAGGCGCTCGGTGTAGATCGCAACGCACGATTCACGCCCCAGTTGCAGGAGCGCATGTTTGCTGACTACCTGATCGACGAAAAGCGCCCTGCGGTCCAGGCCTACATCACGGGCCGCAGTGGAGGTGGGCCGGGACTGGAGCGGGCGCAGATCGCGCTGGCGCAGGAGTTTGCGAGCGTTGCGGATCCGCGCACGGGTCGCAGCTACTACGAGGGTGATCGCGCAGGAAATAGCGCATCAATTACGTCTGCCGCGGTGGTCGGAGCGCTCGATACGATGCGCCAGCGGTATCAGGCTGGCCTCGATCGCGGACTTTCGCCAGACGCCGCCTACCGCGCCCTGGCTCATTCTGCCCAGGGTTATGGGTCGCTGGGTGACGAGCTGATGCGGCAGGGCGCACGCGGGGATGCGGTGCGAGCACTGCAGGAGCAACTCAACCGCCTCGGCGCGCGTGATGCACACGGCCGCGCTCTGGAGCCCGACAGCGACTTCGGCAGGCGCACAGCCGAAGCGGTCTCTGACTTCCAGCTTAGCCGCGGACTTGAGCCCGATGGCGTCGTGGGTTCGAAGACACTGAACGCATTGCGCGAGGCAATAAGCGAGCGGGAACAGTCGTCGCCGGCCACGCTGCCCGCGCCCGCTGCTGCCTCAGGCTCAGAGGAGCCGCAGTCGCTCGAAGCATCGACGGGCTTCGTAGAGCGATTGCTGGCGGCCGCCCGGCGTAACGACGCGCGCGCAATCGCGGATGCGACACAGGAAATGCTCGGTAGCCAGATGGGCATTGCTTGGCAGAATGAGGGTCGATGCCTTCTGACGTCAGGCGAGCCCCATCCAGGGCAACCAGTCGGACAGGAGCCTGGCCTTGGCGATGTATCGCGTTGAACGGGCATTGGACGAAGGGACGTCCAGCTCCGCGAACAGCGAGTTAACTGGTCCAGATCTGCCAGGCGATGTATTGAAACGAGGCGATACATCGCCGCGGACGCGCAAAGGCGAATAAGCAAGCCACGTCCGTTTATTGTGCGTCAGGTGACCGCAAACACCGCCACGAACTGCACGGCGCGATACACCGTGTAGTTGGCCGCCAGCAGCACCAGCAGAAGGGCGGCAGCGGCGGCGGCAGCGCGCCACCAGGCGGTGGCGTAGACCGTGCGCAGGGCGACGGTGGTATAGGCCAGCGACAGCGCCAGGACGAGTGCGCGCCAGGTCTGGTCCAGTGCGGCGCTCCAGGCGCCGCCCAGTGCGCGCTCGGCATAGGCGAGCGGGCCGACGACCAGCTGGATCAGCAGCACGTAGAACGTGAACAGGTGCAGGGCGACGACCAGGTGTTCGGCGAAATACAGCGGCCGGCGTCGGAATGCCGCTGCCAGCACCAGCGCGACGAAGGGCACGTGCAGGATGATCAGCACCTTGCTGATCGGCACGGCGCGGGCGTTGTAGGCGCGCGCGTAGTCGGCCACCGTGTAACCCGTGCGGCCGTCGGTGCGGGCGCGGGCGGCGGCGTCCCGGTTCGCGACGCGCGCCTGCACCCAGCGCGCCGTCACACGGCTGTGCAGCTGGCCGGGCCATTGCTCGATGCGCGCACGCGTGCCAGGTGACAGGCGGTCGGCGTCGTCGCGTGCGGCGAGTGCCAGCGGGCCGGGCATCTGGTCGTCGAAGGGCAGGGTGAAATCGCTCAGCGACGGCGCCAGGAAGAACAGCAGATTGGCGATGACGAACAGCGAGATGGGTGGCAACCAGTGTGCACGGCGCCCGGCGATGTAGTCGCTGGACAACCGGCCGGGTCGGAAGAACAGGGCGCGGAAGGTGCGCCAGACGCGGTTGTCGAAATTGGTGAAGGCGCCGAACAGCTGGCCTAGCAGGGGCCCCAGCCGGCGATCGGCATCGAGCAGGCGGCGCTGCCCGCACTCGGCGCAGTACGCGCCTTGCAACGGCGCGCCGCAATTGGGGCAGGGCGCGGCCGCGTCGCCGGTCACGGCGCGGTCGTCGGTTCGCATGGAGACGGCGGCAGGCATCGCATCGACCGGGACAATAGCGAAGAACCGTGTCGGGTTCACTCTGAAGGCGGCGCGCGTGCATGCGTGATCGTTCCGGCAGTTGAGGCGGGCGCCGTTGCATGGCGCGACACGGTCTCGGCTTCGGGCATCACGCGACCGCGCATCGGGCGAGTCGCGCCTGCAGTCACTCGCGACACGGTCATTCGCGCTGTGGATCGGAATGGGGTGCCGCCCTAACATGACCGGCTATCGATGCCGGCGTCGTGCAGCCGGCCAGTCTCCGAGGACGGGATGGGTACCGACACCGCAATACTGGACGCGGCCTCCGTGCTGCTTGAGGCGCATGGGCCGGCAGGCCTGACGACGCGTGCGGTCTGCGACGCGGCGGGGATCAAGGCCCCGACCCTGTATCACCATTTCGGCGACAAGGACGGCCTGGAGCGGGCGCTGCTGCGCCGGGGGCTTGATGCGTTCATGCGACGCAAGCGCATGCTCCCGGCGTCTGCCGACCCGCTCGATCAGCTTCGCGAGGGTTGGGACGTCGCCGTCGAGTTCGCACTCAAGCATCCCGCGCTGTATGCCCTGTTGGTGCATCACGCGCGCGCGCAGCCCGAGCTGACGGCCGACGCATATGCGTTGATGCAGGCACGGGTCCAGCGGCTGGTCGACATGGGCCGGCTGCGCGGCCCCGTGGAGGCGAGCGCCCGCGTCATCTGGGCGGCGTCCCAGGGCGTGTTGTCACTGGTGGCGCAGGGGCGCCCCCGGAAGGAGGTCGAGGCCGTGAGCGACGTGCTGTTCGACGCCGTTCTCGCACGATTGTCGACGCCGGACGTCTAGCCCGGCGACCTGCCTGACGCGCGAGGCGCGCGAACACACCGCGGTACCGTCGCGCGGGCGCTGGCGTTGCCGCGCGCGTGGGGCAACGGCGCGTCAGACCTCGCGCCGGGATGTGCGTCGGTAACAGATGTGACCCGGCCCGGCGCCTCGCTGCGCAGCCATCGCGTTCAACGACCCGTGCGGGCGACGCCGCGCCGCGTCTCGCGCGAGCACGCGTGTGCCGTGCGAACCCTTGCGACGTTCCTGGATGCACCTCGATACGGACTTGACAAAGTATATCGATGATATACGATATGCGTATCTTAGATACATAGAGGTGTGACATGCGCGCTTCGACGTGTCTTGTGACGGGCGGGTCCGGGTTCGTGGGTGGCCGACTGATCGAGCATCTGGTCGGCCGCGGGTGGACGGTCACCGCCCTGGTGCGCAACGAGGACGCCGCGCGCATCGCACGCGCGCGCGGTGCCCGGCCGGTCGAAGGTGCGTTGACCGATCCGGCCGCGCTGCACGCCGCCTGTCGTGACTGTGAGGCGGTGTTCCACGTCGCCGCCCATTTCAAGCTCTGGGGCGATCCGGTCGAGTTCGAACGGACCAACGTCGAAGGCACGGCGCATCTGCTCCAGGCGGCAGGGCAAGCGTCGGTGACGCGATTCGTGCAACTCGGGGCGGCCGCCGTGGTGATGGGTGATATCGAGGCGATGTCGAACGTGGACGAATCACTGCCCCGGCAGCAGCGGCGCTGGGCGCCCTACAGCGCCTCCAAGGCGCGCAGCGAAGCACTGGTGCTGGGTGCCAATCGGCCCGGCGTCTTCGAGTCGGTGGTCGTGCGTCCGCCGATGATCTGGGGGGCGGGGATGCCGATGCTGGATCACATGATCGAGACGGTGAGGGCAGGGCGGTTCCGCTGGGTCGGCGATGGCTCGCAGGCCATGTCCACCGCCCATGTGGACAACGTCTGTCACGCGCTCGAAGCGGCCGCCGTGCGGGGCCGCGGCGGCGAGGTCTACTTCATCAGCGATGACGACGACAGCACCGTCAAAGCGGTGGTGTCGGGTCTGCTCCGGACACGCGATGTCGAGCCGCCGCGTGCATCGGTTCCCCTCGGGCTGGCCTGGCTCATGGCCGGGATGATGGAGTGGGCGTGGCGGACCTTCTCGAGGCGCGGCGAGCCGCCGATCACGCGCCAGATGCTGCGGCTGGTCGGCGCGCCCTTCACGGTGGACATTTCCAAGGCGAAACGCGAGCTGGACTACCGGCCCGTCGTCACCCGGGAGCAGGGGCTCGCGCAGATGCGCGGCGCTTGAGCAGGGCGGGCGACCCGTCCGGGCCCGGTCAGGCGACACGTGGCGGACGGCGGACGGCGGACGGCCCGTTTGGCCGCTCGTCGCGCGGGTTCGCGTTCTCCAAGCCGGCTGTCCTTCGCCATCCCTGCCGCCTGCCTGGAGTGACCCGATGATCTTCGCCCGCGCGTTCCGACCCCTGCTGGTCGGGGTTCTGCTGTCTCCGCTCGGCCTCGCGTCGGCCGCGCCGCCGCCGGCCAAGGTGCAGCCGGTCACCGACGACTACTACGGCACGCAGGTGACCGATCCCTATCGCTGGATGGAGAGCGGTCAGGATCCCGACTGGATGCCCTGGCTGAAGGCGCAGGCCTCGCACACGCAGGCGGTGTTCGCGGCGATGCCGGGCCGCGCTGCCCTGCTGGCGGACGTGGCGCGACGTTCGGGCGAGATGACGTCGCTGGGCCGCGCGGAACTGGCCGGCGGTCGCGTGTTCCACGACGTGCGCGCGGCCGGCGAGCAGGACGTCAAGCTGATGGTGCGCGAGGCGGACGGGCGCACCCGCGTGCTGCTGGATCCGACCACGCTCACGGGCCCGGACGGGGACCAGGTGATCGATCGCTGGACGGCATCGCCCACGGGCCGGCACGTGCTGGTGGCGGTGTCGAAGCGTGGCACCGAGCTGTCCACGCTCCGTGTGGTGGACGTGGAGACCGGCGCGTTGCTGCCGCTGGCCATTCCGCGTGCCTGGATGATGGGCTGGACGCGCGACGGCGGCGGCTTCAGCTATCTCGGGATGCGGGGTGAACCGGGCACGCCGTCGTACTACGTGGGCAACGAACCCCGCCTGCATCGCCTGGGCGCGGACGGGGAGGATGTCCTGCTCGCGCGGCGCGGCGAAGGCGGAATCACGGCCCGCGCCGAACAGTTCCTGCCGGTGGCGTTCGACGCGCGCAGCGACACGGCGCTGGCCTACGTGCGTGACGGTCGCAGCGAAATGGCCATCTACCGCGCCGATGCGGACGAAGCGATGACCGGCCGGGCGCAATGGACGCCGGTGGCCGGTTTCGACGATCTGGTGTTGGAGACCGCACTCGACGGCGACACGCTGTATCTGCTTTCGCGCAGCGGCGCTTCCAATGGCCGCGTGCTGCGGACCTCGGCATCGGCGCCCGATCTGAAGACGGCGCAGGCACTGCCGTTGCCGGCGACGTCGGTGATCGAATCCATTCTCGCGATCGATGGCGGCCTGCTGGTGCGCACTCTCGAGGGCCCCGCATCCGGGCTGTGGCGTGTGGACGCCGGCGGCCGCGCCGTGCGGGTGGCGCTGCCGTTCGAGGGACAGGTGTCGGCGGTCCATGGTGCGTCCGATGCGCCGCAGGCGCTGGCGACGATGACCGGCTGGTTCACGCCCGCCACCGCCTACCGGCTGGACCTGGGCGACGGCGGCCTGCAGGACCTGGCGCTGGTCCCGCCGCCGCCGTTCGACACCGCGGGCTACGACGCGCGCCTGGGGACCGCCGTGGCGCGCGACGGCACACGCGTGCCGTACACGCTGGTGATGAAGACGGGCACCCAGCCCACGGCCGACACGCCCGTGCTGCTGGAAGCCTACGGCGCCTACGGGTACGCCGCGCTGCCGCGCTTCAGTGCGCGCATGCTCGCGTTTCTGGATCGAGGCGGCGTGTACGCGCTCGCCAACGTCCGGGGCGGCGGTGAATTCGGACGCGACTGGCACTACGCGGGCAAGGCGGGCACGAAGGCCAACACCTGGCGCGATGCGATCGACGTGGCGCAGCACCTGGCGGCGGCGCGGGTGGGCTCGGCACGCACCACCACCTTGATCGGCACCTCCGCCGGCGGCGTGATGGTGGGCAACGCGATCAACGAGCGACCGGACCTGTTCGCCGGTGCGATCGCGAACGTGGGCTTCATGAACCCGGTGCGCTACGTCTCCGAGCAGAACTATGCCGACATCGAGGAGTGGGGCGGGCCGATCACGGATGCCGCGTCGTTCCAGACGATGTATGCGCTGGACCCCTACCAGCACATCCGCCCGGGAACACGCTATCCGCCCGTGCTGGTGGTGTCCGGCCTCAACGACCCGCGCGCGGCCACTTTCCACAGTGCCAAGTACGCGGCGCGACTCGCCGCCGCGCAGGGCGGCGATGCGCCGGTGCTGTTGCGGCTGGATTTCGGCGCCGGCCACGGCATGGGGTCCAGCCGCAGCCAGCTCGACGACGTGTGGACGGACATCTACGCCTTCGCCCTGTCGCAGGGCGGTCGAGCGGAGTTCGCGATGCCGCGAACGCGCTGACGCTTCGACGCGTGCGAGCGGCGCCCGGGTGGACGGCGTCGCCGGGGCACGGCCGTCGAAGCGGGGCCTGTACACGCGAGGCGGTGCGCGAACGGTCCGCAGCCCACCGGGGGTGTCCGCGCTGCGTCGCCGTGCGTGGGCAGATCCGGTTCGGTGCGCGTGCGAGGCCGGGGTGCCCCTCCGGGATCCAATCCCCGCCCTTCGCCATGTCGGCGGCATCCGATACGTGCGGCCGGCGTGCGCCCCATCGGCCTCCTGCGCAACGGACCGAAGGCGCGATGCACACACGTCAGGCACGTGCGTGTACGGGATCCTCCGCTGCGTGCGCCCGCGCCCGGGCGCGGTACTGGGGCGTCATCCGGCCCGTGACCCCGCGTCGTACCGTGACAGGTCCGGCGCGTCCAGGGTGCTGTTGGACAGCTTCGCCGTCACCGAGCGCGCGGTCGGCGTGGTGGCCAGCTTGAGCGCCCCGTGCAGCAGCGCCACGCCCGGGCGGCTGTGCGGGTTCATCAGTCGCGGAGCGATCTTCGGCACGCCCTGGCCCTTAGCCACCATGGGGCGCATCGCGGCCTCGTACGCGGCCAGTGCGTCCTGCGGTGACGCGTGCAACGCCAGTTCGCCGGCCAGCACGTAGGCGCCGGTGACGGCGAGGGTGGCGCCGATGCCGCCGAGCGGCGTCACGCACCAGGCGGCATCGCCGGTGAGCACCACGCGGCCGGTGTGCCAGCGCGGCAGCTGCACCTGGCGCAGCACCTCGAAATAGAAATCGTCGGCGACGTCCATGCCGGCCAGCACGCGTCCGGCTTCCCAACCGGCGTCGGCGAAGCGCGCGTGCAGCCAGCGCTTCTGGCGGGCTTCGCCCCAGTCCTGCTCGCCTTCGGGCGCTTTCTGCAGCGACAGCATCGCGCGCGTGGTGCCATGCCGGTCGGGACGCAGGTGGATGCTGCGCCCCTCGCTGGCGTGGTACCAGCGCCAGCGGCGGTCGTCGTCGGCGGTGCGCGGAATGGTGAAGTAGGCCAGGGTCATGTCCAGCCAGCGCGGGTCGTTCTCGTCCGGAAACAGCCGCTCGCGCGTCTGCGAGCCGACGCCCTCGGCCACGACGACGAGGTCGTAGCGTGCGCGGGCGCCGCTGTCGAAGGTGACGTCGACGCCGTCGCCATCGTCGTCGAGTCCGGCGATGCGGTCGTCGAAGCGGTACCCGGCGCGGTCGCGGGCGGCGTCGTACAGCAGCCGGGCGAGATCACCGCGCAGGATCTCGAGCTCGGCGGTGGGGCCGTCGCCCTCGACGTCGTCGGTCATGATCTCGGCCACGGTTCCGCCGTCGGCATCCACCCAGGCGGTGCCTTCCTCACCGGTGCCGGCGTCGAGCGCAGCCTGTTCGAGATCCAGCCGGCGCAACACATCGCGCCCCACGTCGCGGATGTCGACGTTCTGGCCGCCATCGCGGAAGGCGGGGGCCCGTTCGACGACGGTGACGGTGAAGCCGGCGCGGGCCAGGGCCAGCGCGGCGGCATTGCCGGCGATGCTGGCGCCGCTGACGAGGATGTGGCGTGGCATGCGAGCTCCGCGGGGGACGAGACCGCGCAGCATCGGCGCCGTGCGCGAGTTGCGTCGTGAAGGCGGCGCAGGCGCACCGGTGGTCGAGAGCCGCGGACCGCGGGCCCGGCGTCGACACTGTGCGTCGCATATCGCAGGTCGCGTGCGAGCGGGCCGGCAGTCGGCTTCGGCCGGCGCCGCGCCCCGCGTTTACGCCGCGGCGCCCACCTCGCGCAGCACGGCGATGAACGCGCGCAGCGGACCGGGGACCTGGCGGTGGCTGGCGTAGTACAGGCACAGGCCCGGCCACGGCGGGCTCCAGTCGGCGAGCAGCTGCACGAGCCGGCCGTCGTCGAGGGCCGCGCGGGCGAAACTGTCGGGCACGTACGCGACGCCCAGGCCGTCGATCGCGGCCTCCACCATCAGTTCGCTGTCGTCCAGGCTGAGGCTGCCGGGCACGTCCAGTGCCAGCTGCGCGGCGCCGTTCTCGAACTCCCAGCGATACCGCTTGCCACTGGGCAGGCGCTGGCGGATGCAGCTGTGTTCCATCAGCGCGTGCGGCGTGGCCGGCACCCCGGCGGCCGCCAGATAGGCCGGTGCGGCGACCGCCACGAAGCGCACCTCGGGGCCGAACGGCACGGCGATCATGTCGCGCGGAACGGCTTCGGCCAGGCGCACACCGGCATCGAAGCCCTCGGCGACGATGTCGACCAGGCTGCCCTCGGTGACCAGATCCAGCGCGACGCGCGGATGCCGTTGCCGGTAGACCGGCACCGCGTGCTGCAGCAGCCAGCGGGCGCCGGCACGGTTGGTGTTGATGCGCAGGGTGCCGGCGAGTTCGTCCTCGCCGTGGCGGGTGGCGTCCAGCGCCTCGTCCAGTGCCTGCAGCACCGGCGTGAGCCGTTGCAGCAGCTGCGTGCCGGCCTCGGTGAGCGCGACGCTGCGCGTGGTCCGGTGCAGCAGACGCACACCGAGCCGGCGCTCCAGTCCCTTCACCGCGTGGCTGAGCGAGGAGCGCGATACGCCCAGGGCATCGGCCGCCTTCTGGAAGCTGCGGTGATGGGCGACGTGTGCGAACGCGCGCAGGTCGGGCAGGGAGATATCGGCCATTGGTGAAGATTACGCACGGGCCCATTCGGAGTGGTGGGGCTTATCGTGCCGGGCGTCCGTGCCTACGGTGTGGTGACCTCCACACAGGACGTTCCGACATGAAAACCTGGTTGATCACGGGTGCTTCCTCCGGCCTCGGCTTGCACATGACCACGCAGCTGCTCGCACGCGGCGACCGGGTGGCGGCGTGCGGCCGGCGCACGGCGCCGTTCGACGCGCTGCGGCCGGCCGCAGGGGATCGCCTGCGCGTGGCGTGTTTCGACATGACTGACACCGAGGCGCTGCGGCGCGAGGTGGATGCGGCGTTCGCGGCGCTGGGGCGGATCGACACGGTGGTGAGCAACGCCGGCTACGGCCTGTTCGGCGCGGCCGAGGAGGTGAGCGATGCCCAGATCGCGCGGCAGATCGCGACCAATCTGACCGGCTCGATCCAGCTGGTGCGCGCGGTGCTGCCGCATCTGCGCGCGCAGGGTGGCGGCCGCATCCTGCAGGTGTCGTCCGAAGGCGGGCAGACCACCTATCCCGGCTTCAGCCTGTACCACGCCACCAAGTGGGGCATCGAAGGCTTCCTCGACGCGGTGGCCCAGGAGGTGGCGCCGTTCGGCATCGATGTCGTGATCGCCGAGCCGGGGCCCACCGACACCGGCTTCGGCGGCGGCCTGGATCACGCGACGCCGCTGCCCGATTACGCGGCCACGCCGGCCGGCGAGGTGCGGCGCGCGATCATCGATGGCGGGTTCGACATCCGTGGTGACGCCGAGCGCACCGCGGCGGCGATGCTCCAGGTGGCGGACATGGCGAGCCCGCGGCGGCGGATCGCGCTGGGCAGCCTCGCGTACGCGAACATCCGGCGTGCGCTCGATGCGCGTCTGGACGATCTGCATGCGCAGCAGGCGCTGACCCTGTCGGCGGACCGCACGTGAGGGCGGCGGCATTCGCGGCCCTGTTGGCGCTGCCGGTGCTGGCCGCGGCGGAGGCGGGCGGACCGTCCCAGGCACCGCGCAACGAGATCGCCGGGACCTGGCGCATGGTGTCGGCGACGCTGGAGCAGGACGGTCGCATCGGCCGGCCCTACGGCCTGCGCCCCGGTGGCCTGCTGGTATTCACCGAGGACATGCATTTCGTCGAGGTGCTGACGGATCGCGATGCGCCGCGTTTCGCCTCCGACGCACGCGGCGGCGGCAGCGATGCGGAGAACCGGCGTGCGATGGCGACGAGTATCGGCTTCTACGGTACCTACACCGTGGATGCACAGGGTCGCTTCAGCGGCAACCGGGTCGAGGGCGCCACGTTCCCCAACTGGGTCGGCGCGGTGCGCACCACGCAGCAGTTGCAGCTCACCGTGGAGGGGGATCGTCTACTCGAGCAGTTCGTGCGCCCCGACGGTGGCCGCGTGCGCGCGGAATTCGTGCGGGTGCGATGACCCGGGGCGGTGGCGCGCGGCCTCCGCTGCGGCGACGGCGCGCGCCGTTGTCACGCGCGTGCGGCGCACGGAACGCGGCATCGCCGCGCCGCCACGCCGATCGACTACAGCGCCGGGTGCACGCCGCGCAGCTCGGCCAGGAACGCCTGCGGCGTGGCGCCGGCGATGGCGTGGAACTCGGCGATCAGATGCGCCTGGTCGTAGTAGCCGGCATCGGCGGCGAGCGCCGCCCAGTGGGGCGGCGCCGCGCGCGCCGCGTGCACGGCGTGCTCGAACCGCTTGAGCCGCGCATAGGTCTTGGGCCCGACGCCGAGCGCATGCCGCACCATGCGTCGCAGCTGGCGTTCGCTGATGCCCAGATCGCGTGCGACCACGGCGACACTCGCCACCTGCAACCGGGCCAGCGCGGCGCGCAACCCCGGCGACGGCGCCGGGACGTGGTGTCGTGCCGATGCCTGCGCCGACAGCGCGTCGCTCAGCATCCTGCCGGCCGCGTATGCGTCGGGCGCGTCGACGAGGCCCTCCAGCAGGCGCTGCGTGGCGGCCCGGCCCCACAGATCCTCCAGCGGCAGGACGCGTCCGGCGAGCGCATCGGCCGGCAGCCCCAGCACGCGCGCGCTCAGCCCGGGTTGCAGACGGGCGAGCACCGCCTGCTGACCACCACGAACGAATTTGCGCTGGACCTGCGTGCGCGCGCCCATCGCATGGACATCGACGCCGCTGGGCAGCGCCGGGCCGAAGCGCACGACCACCTGCGCCTCCGCCCGCGGCACGGCGACGCGGCGCATGTCGCCGGCAAAACGCGCGACCGTCAGGGCCTGGACCGGATGCGGGCCGTCGTGCGCGCAGGCGACGTCGGCGAGGGACGGAGCGGTCGACATGGACTTATTGTTCCGGCCGCTTCGCCGCCGATGCAATCGCCGCGTCGATGTCCGTTTTTTCCAATGCGGCGCGCATCGCGCGCCCTATCGTGACGGCATGGACATTCTGATCACCGGTGCAACCGGAAAAGTGGGAAGCAGACTCGCGAAGCGGCTGGTTCAGCAGGGGCATGCGGTGCGTGCCCTGGTGCGCGACCCGGCACGCGCCCTCGAACTATCGGAGCACGGCATCGCGCTGGTGTCGGGCGATCTGATGCAGCCCGCCTCCCTGCCTGCCGCCGTGCAGGGCATGCAGGCCGTCGTGCATTGCGCCGCGTTCTTCCGCGGCGCCACGCCGGAGCAGGCGCATGCGGTGAACAACGCCGGCACCCGGCATCTGGCGCAGGCGGCGCGGGCGGCGGGCGCCGGCCGCTTCGTGTTCACCAGCACGGGCCTGGTCTACGGCCCGAACGGCGGCGCGCCGGCGCGCGAGGACGACGCATGCGCGCCGGTGGACGCGTATCCGCAGAGCAAGCTGGACGCCGAGCGCATGTTGCTGGCCATCGAGGGCCTCGACGTGTGCATCCTGCGCCTGCCGTTCGTCTACGGCGACGGCGACCCGCACATCGAGGACGTGCTGCCGTTCATGCGCACCTTCGCGCCGGCCCAGCGCATGTCCATCGGCCATCACGCCGACGTGGCCCAGGCGGTGATGCGCCTGCTCGACGCGCCTGCGCCCGCGCACCGCATCTACAACGTCACCGACGACGAGGCGCCTGATCTGGCCACGTTGTTCGCGTCCGTGGGCCATCCGCCGCCCGACGACAGCACCCCGGATCGTGGACGGGCGTTCGCCGCCGTTCTGGACGGTCGTCGCCTGCGCGAGGACCTGGGCTTCCGGCCGTTGTATCCACGCCTGGCCGATGCGGTGGCGGCGGGACAGGCCTGACCGCATTCGCCGCTCGACGAGGCGCCCACGCGTTCGGGCCGGGCGCCGGCGCAAGGCCTGTGCGGGAAGGGGCGCACGGTTCCGGAGACCCGCGCTGTGCCGGGCCTGACCGGTTTGGGAGGTGGCCCGGGTCGTCGGGGCCGGCGACACGTCGCGCGACGATCTGCGCGGTCCGCCGCCGGCGTCGGGCGCGCCCCGGCGGCGCGTGCCGGCGCGCTACACCGAGGGCGGTATGCGCGCCGCGGCCGCCGCATGTCGGCGCGCCGACGGCGCAGACACCGGTGCGTGCTCGCCTGGATGCGCCGCGCCGCGCATGATGCAGGTCCTGTCGACGCTTCCACGGCCCATCCGCGTGTCACTGCGCCTCCTTCTCTGCGTGCTCCTCATGCCGATCTTCAGCACCTCCCTGTTCGCCGCGCCGAAGAGCGCGGCGTTTCCGCGGTTGTCGGACGATGTCGCCGCCTCGGAACGGCTGGAGATCCGCCGCCAGATCCGCGGCGAGATCCAGGCGATGTTCGCGCTGCCCGCGCGTGGCGAGGTGCTGGTGGCGGCCGGCGGCTACCTGTGGCGGTTCAGCGCGGACGGTCGCCTGCTCGATACCCTCAACGCCCCCGGCGGGATGCACCGCAACGGGATCGCGTTCGACGACGACGGCTTCGTGGACTGGGTGCACACCAGCGAGCGCACGCGCAAGGCCTACGCGCCGTCGATCGACGGTAATGCGCTCAGCCCCGCGCAGCTGCGGGCCACGCTGGCGACGGCGCGCGCGACGGCCTTCGGCAAGCAGGGCGAGCGCGCCTGGGCCTGGCTCTGGGACGGCGCGACGGCCCGGCGCATGGACATCAGCCGCCATCGCGACCTGGTGGACACGTACTGCGCACCGCGCTCGTCGACCACGAGGACCGTGGCCTGGTCCGACACCTGCCTGACGGGCATGGATGCGCCGGCACCGCTGCTGGTCGAGATCCGCCCGGATGCATTGGAGGCGGACGCGGGCGGCGTGCCGCGGGTCGAGGTGGCGGGCTTCGATCGCCGCCGTTATCACCTCGAGGGCGGCGCGGCGGGCTACGTGGCCGAAACGGTGGTCGGCGGCGCGATCAAGGCCATCGCGCCGCACCTGCCCGGCGGACTGCCGGAGCGGTACTGGTTCGGCGATGCACACGTGCGCCTGCGACTGGCGGGCGACACGCTGCAGTTCAAACTCTTCGTCAGCCGGCACGACGACGGGTACGCGTTCGAGCACATGGCCGACTGGTGGGACCCGGGTGCGGTCATTCCCGGCGCCAGTCCATGGCTGCGGGTGCGCATGCGCGAATACATGGACGCGCCCGGCGAGGAGACGCTGTGGCACATGTACGGACCGGACATCGGCCTGTACGCGGTGCGGCCGCGCGGCGGGCCGGCGAACGCGCAGGCCGAGCGCGCGGTTCCTGCCTGGCGGCCGGAGTTCGAGGGCCCCGTGACGCCGCGTGATGCGGTGACCGGCACGGTGACGCTCGAAGGCGGCGCGCGCGTGCATCGCTGGTGGCGCGCACGGCCGCCCACGGTGAGGATCGTGGCGCCGACGATGGCCCTGGACGCCGCCGATGCACCGCTGACCGCGCTTCCGCGGGCGATGCAGGTGGAATGGGGGTCGCCCTGGAACGCGGAGACGCATGCCGTGCTGGAGGTCGTGCTGGATCCGGCGCAGACGCGCGCCGCGTTCTCGCGCCTGCCGCGCGCGGAGCAGCCTGCCGTGCTGGCGCTGCAGGTGCCGGACCTGTTCGGGAACGCCGACGGAATGCGCGTTGCCCTGCGCCAGGGCAGCACCGCCGTGGTACTCGACCAGGCGCGGCTGCGCTATCTGCAGCGTCCGCCCTTTCGCCCGTGGCGCCCGCAGCCCGGTCAGCCGACACCGCCGTCCCGGATCACGCAGTTGCAGCAGACGGCGGAGGCGATGCCGGGCGGCGGCGAGGACGTGCTGGCGCGTTTCCGGGCGCAGGCCGAGGCGCTGGCGCGCGACGAGGACATGGGCGCGCAGGCCGCGCCGTTTCTGGCCGCGGCGTATGCCGGCGCGATCAATCAACTCAACGCCGCCGGGCGCGCGGACCACACGCTGCTGCTGGCGCAGCATTTCCTGGACCGTGTGCATCCACGTATTGCCGCGCACGACCGCGATCCCAGCACCGCGTACAACATCAGCGTGATCGTCAGCCAGACCCTGGCCGTGGCCGCGCATCGGCCGCAGGCGGCGGCGCTGGCGGCCGACAGCGTGGCCCTGCTGGGGCCGGATTTCGATCCGGACACGCATCCCAATGCGACGCTGCTCTACAACCTGGCCTGCTACCACGCCTTGCGCGGAGACAGGACGCGAACCTTGCAGCACGTCGCCGCGGCGCTGCGCCGTGGCAAGCCGGCGGCGCAGTTCCGCAGCGATCCGGATTTCGCGGCATTTCGTGGGGATCCGGCGTTCGAGGCCGCGCTGCAGGGGCGTGCGATGCGCTGAACGCAGCGAGGTGCATGCCCGGTGGGAGATCAGGGGCCCCGCGCGGTCGCCGCGTGACGCCGCGGCTCCTTCGTCCGTCGCCGTCCTGCCACACACGCCGCCTATGCTGGCGCGTTCGGATGCAAGTGCAGGAGACCCGATGGACACCGATACCCCGCTGATCGCCCGCCGCCGGCTGCTCAAGGCCGCTGGATTCGGACTGGGCGTCGCCGGCCTCGGCCTCACGCCGGTGGGGAGGCTGTTGGCCCGCGCCGGCAGCTCGACCCAGGTGCATGCCGGCTACGGGCCCCTGAAGCCGGTGCATGATCTCAACACCGGCCTGCCGCTGCTGCGCCTGCCGGAAGGCTTCCGTTACACCACGTTCGGCTGGGCCGGGGAGGCGCTGGCCGGCGACATCGCGTGCCCGGGCAAGCACGACGGTATGGGCGTGGTCCGCGCGGACGGCGCTGTGGTCACGCTGGTGCGCAATCACGAAATCGGCGGCGAGACGCTCGGCAGCTTCACGCCCGCGGGTGCCACCTGGGATCCGGATTGCGCGGGTGGCACCACCACGCTGCGTTTCGACACCGCAGCGGGCCGCCTGCTGGACGCGCGTCCGTCGTTGTCGGGCACGCTGGTCAACTGCGCCGGCGGCGTGACGCCGTGGGGCACGTGGCTGTCGTGCGAGGAGATCGTGCTCACGCGCGGGCAGGTGCTCGACGTGGACGGCGCGACGCACACGATGCGGCAGTCGCACGGGTACGTGTTCGAGGTGCCGGCCGACGGGCTGTCCACCGCGGAACCGATCGTCGCGATGGGCCGCTTCAAGCACGAAGCCGCCACCGTCGATCCGTCCACCGGCATCGTGTATCTCACCGAGGACGGCCATCGCCGTGCCGGCTTCTACCGCATGCTGCCGAACGTGCCGGGCGAATTCCTGCGCGGCGGGCGCCTGCAGATGCTGGCCGCCGAGGGCGCACCGGACCTGCGCCGGGGCCGCCGCCAGGGGGAGCGCCTGAAGGTGCGCTGGGTGGAGATCGAGCATCCGGACCAGGGCGCCGAAGACGCCAGCCCGACGCGCGACGAGGGCGTCGTGGCCCAGGGCGTGGCCGGGGGCGGTTCGGTGTTCACCCGTCTCGAGGGCTGCATCTACGGCGACGGCCGGGTGTTCTTCACCTCCACCAACGGCGGCGACGCAGGCTGCGGCCAGGTCTGGGCCTACGCGCCCGGCAGCGAGACGCTCGAACTGGTGTTCGAATCGCCGGATCCGCAGGTACTCGACTATCCCGACAACGTGGTGCTGAGTCCGCGCGGCGGCCTGGTGATCTGCGAGGACTCGTCGCAACCGGTGCAGAGGCTCTACGGCATGACCCCTGCCGGCGGCCTGTTCGAGTTCTGCCGCAGCGACGTGGTCCTCGACGGGCAGGGTGGGTTCAGCGGCGATTTCCGCGGCGCCGAATGGGCCGGGGCCTGCTTCTCGCCGGACGGCCGCTGGCTGTTCGCGAACGTCTACACGCCCGGCTTCACGGTTGCGATCACCGGTCCCTGGCGCGACGGCTTGATCTGAGCGGCACCGACGCCGATCCGCCAGGGCCGGCGCGGCAGACACCGTCCTGATCGCCGCGTTCGAACGCCATGCCGTCCGCGGCCCGTCGACGCACGGGCGCGGGCGCACAGGACCGGGCATGGCTGCCGCAGCAGGTGATCCATGCGGCCAGCGCACGGGGATCCTCAGCGGGCATCGGCGCGACGGCCGGTGCCGCGTGCGGCAACGCCGACGCGCGTGCAGCAATCCGCCTGCAGTTTGGGTAGCCTTTCACGCCCGGAATGGAGAGCACGCGGGCATGAGACCTACCGTCGTCGACCTGGTGACGCCACATCTGCTGCGTATCGTCGACCTCGCCAACGAGGCCCAGAAGGGCGTCAACGTGCACTGGCACCTGAGCGACGCCGTCAACCGCTCGATGGCCGGAATGGCCGACCAGTACAACGCGTCCACCCTGGTCGCCGCCTATGTCGAAGGCCTGGAAAGCCTGGTCGCCCAGGCGCCGCCCGCCCGCGAGGACTACCTCCGCGTGCTGAAGACCGCGGTCGACGCCGCGCGGCGCCTTCGCCGCGATTGAGGGGCGAAACGCGCCTGTCTCGAAGTTGGTTTCGAAACCCACTGTGGGAAAGCACGAAGACCCGTTCGCCTTCGCCGTCCGAAGCGAGAGTCCCCGACGGTGCCGCGCAAGGGCCGCCTTCGCATCCGGGACTGGTACGCTGGCTCGAAACGGAGATCCGCTATGCGCGTGTTGGTCGTGGCAGGTGTCGGGCTGATGCTGCTGTTGGGGGCCTGTTCCACCGCGCCGCCGCGTGGACAGATGCTGTCGGACATCCCGGTCCGCGCCCCGCCGCTTCGCCCGGACCTGTTCGGTGCTCCGCTCGAAGTCCCCCGCGTCGAGGCGCTGCACACGCTGACGGCTGCGCAGCAGGCCGAGTTCCTCGCGTATTTTTCGGATCCGATGCGCGCCGGGCAAAAGCCCCATGAGCGCATCTACGGGTATCTGGAACATCGGCTGGTCGATTTCACCTACCACGCAAAGACGCTCGCTGCCGCCGACGCGCTCGAACAGAGCCAGGGCAATTGCCTGTCGCTGGCACTGGTGACGACCGCGCTGGCCGAGCTCGGCGGCGTGAGTTACGGGTTCCAGCGGATCAGGAACCGCCCGGTCTACGAAAGCCGGCAGGACTTCGTCATGGTGGCCGATCACCTCCGCACGCGCCTGTACGACCCCACGTTCGTCCCCGACCCCGCGCGCGGCGTTCTGACCCGGCCCTATATCGAGGTCGACTATTTCCCGGAGCGCGGGCAGCGCTACGGTGGGCAGGTGGCACGCGACGAAGTGACGGCCATGTATTACATCAATCTGGCCGGTGAGGCCCTGATCGACGGCGCGCTGCCACGCGGCTACTGGCTGCTCGACGCTGCGCTGGCCCACGCGCCCGACAATCCGGCTGCGCTCAATTCGATGGCGGTGCTGCACAGGCGAGCGGGGGATGCACGCGCTGCCGAAGCGCTCTATGAGTATGTTCTGGCCGTCCACGGGGACAGCCTTCTTCCGCTGGGCAATCTGCAGAATCTGCTGCGCGAGCAGGGACGTCTCGAAGAGGTCGCGTTGCTCGATGCCAGAATCCGGCAACTGCCGGATCGTGATCCCCACCGGCTGGTCGAGTTCGGCGTGCAGGCCCATGCGCACGGCCGTCTGCGGGAGGCGCTGGATTACTACGGGCAGGCCCTCGATGCGGCGCCGTACATGCACGAGATCTACTGGCGGCAGGCCATCGTCTATCACGCCATGGGCCAGCAGCGTCGCGCCGATGCGCTGCTTCAGCAGGCGCACGACATGGCGCCGCGGGTCAGTGACCGGAACCGGTATCAAGCCAAGCGTCACGCGCTTTCCGGACGCGTGAACTGACGGCACCTCGTTTTTCCGGCGGGAACATTTCGGAGACGCGGCGTTTCTGACGTTGCAGCGCACATGGCGGTGCTTCGGTGCATCCGGCGCTGCGGCTATGGGTCGAGGTGCGAGGACGCCCGCAGCATCTCGTCCCGACCGCCCACCGTTTCACCTCGAGGACTGCGAGGCGCCCGGCCGGTTGACGCGTCCGGCACCGGACCGGTGCCCGCCGCGCATGCATCGCGCTCGAAACGGGCGGTCGGCTATTCCGTCATGGAAACGGCACTTCCCATCTCGGCCAGGTAGAGCGCTTCGAGTTGCTGTGCACTGACCGTCTTCGCATCGACCCGAAGCACGAGTCGTCCGGCGCGCATGACGCCGATGCGGTCGGCGATCTGGCGTGCACGGAAGAGATCGTGGGTCGCCATCAGCACCGCCGCGCCGGCGTCCCGGCGTCGGGCGACGAGGTCGTGGAACTCTGCCGACGCCTGCGGATCCAGGCCTGAGGTCGGCTCGTCAAGCAGCAGGACCGTCGCGCCCTTGGCGATGGCCAGCGCAACCCCGACCTTCTGTCGCATCCCCTTGGAGTAGGTGCCGACGCGGCGGTCCACGGCCTCCGCCTGCAGTCCGGCCTCGTCCAGACAGGCTCTGAGATGCGCGCGCGAGGTGCCGTCGATGCCGGCCAGCGTGGCGAAGTAGCCCAGGTTCTCGAGCCCGGTGAGGTCGTCGTACAGCGCGACCTGTTCCGGGATGTACAGCGTACGTCGGCGCGCCGCGATCGGGTCGCTGGCGACATCGATGCCGTCGATCACGGCGCGGCCCGAGGTCGGTCTCATGAAGCCGAGGAACAGCTTGATCGTCGTGCTCTTGCCGGCGCCATTGGCGCCGAGCAGGCAGAACACCTCGCCCGCGGGGATGTCCAGATCCAGCGCATCGAGCGCGACGTGGTCACCGAATCGTTTGGTCAGGGCTTCGGACTTCAGCATGGCACTCTCAGGTGTCGAGCGGGTGGCGGCGTCGGAGTCGCCAGAGGGCGATACCGGCGAGGACGAGCGTGGCCGCGATCAGGACCAGCCCGTCCTGCAGCAGGCGGGGACGCCGGTCCGGCTCGTGGAATTCGAACTGCGGCACATGCGCGTAGTCCTCGAGGGACAGCGGGGCGTCTGCGGCAAGCCGCGCGGCGAGCCATGCCCGCGTCTCGCCGCGAAAGGCCAGTACCTGCGCCTGGAACGCGAGCGCCCGGTCCGCGTCCGAGCCGGCGATGCGGTCCAGGGCGTCCTGCGCCGCCACGGACGGCAGCACCAGGCGGATCGCATCGACGAGCGCGCGCCGATCGGCCAGTGCCGCCGTATAAGGCGCCCGGATCGGTGCCTTGCGGGCCTCGAGGCGGAGCGCGTCGTCCACGAACACCCGCAGTCGCTGTGGCAGCCGGGGCGCGGGATCGGGCTCCACCAGCGGTGGCCGTGCGCGCACGTCCGCGCGGTGCTCCAGGTAGACCGCACGCAAGGCGTTGCCCTGGGCGATCGCGGACGGCGCCGGCCGGGCGAGGTCCACGGCCGTCAGTGCGAGCGCCGGCCCCAGCGCGACCACGGCGAACCAGACCACGCCGCAGACCACGGCTGCGGTGGCGCTGTGGCGAATCGTCACGTTCACCAGCAGCGCCACGGCCAGCCAGAACAGGCCGTAGGCGAGAACCGTCGACAGGGTCATCGTCAGCTCCGCGAGATGGACGCCGGAGAACCAGGCCAGCGCGAGGCCGCACAGGAGCGCCATGGGGACGAGGACCAGCGCACCGCGTACCAGCATCCGGGCGAGCAGGAGCTGCGTCGGTGACACCGGCTGCGCCAGCGCCAGGGCCGCGACGCCGCGCTCGCGTTCTCCGATCCAGACGTCGTAGGTCGCAGCCAGCAGCATCAGCGGCATCAGAACGATGATGACGAAGGCGAGGTCGAAACGTCCGACTGCCTTGATGGCCGGGTTGTCGACGTGGACGCGGAACGCGTCGAAGATCGTGTCGTCGCTCAACGGCAGCATCCGGCCCGCATACGGATAGGACTCGGCCTGTCCGACCGACAGCGCGCCCAGCGCACCGGGCGGCAGGACGGGGCGAAACGGCACGCCCTGCGGCTGCGCGGCGAACGGCTGCACCCCGGGTGTGGCGTTCGCGAACTGCTCGCGCCGGTTGTCCATGATCTCGTCGATCTCGGCGGCGACCAGGGCCACCGTCTCCGCCCGGTCCGCGCGCCAGCGCTCGCCGGTCCAGGCGCCGTAGAACGCCGTCACCGCGAAGGCGATCAGCAGCCAGGGCAGGGCGCGGTCGCGCGCGGCGAGGCGAAGCTCCTGGCCAAGCAGGGACAGGGGACGGATCATCGCGGCCGCCCGAGACGGACACCGGCCACGCCGGCCAGGGCGAGCGCCACCGCGGCCCACGCCAGGAGAATGGCGGCGTTGGGCGCCTGCCGCGTCCAGATGTCCGCGAACGCGGGCGGCCGCGGCGCGAACACGAGCCCCGCGGTCAGGGCGCCGACATCGGTGAGATACGGCCCGTCGCCTTCGGGTGGATGGCGCGCCACGTCCGCATTGAGCGTCTGGATGAGATCGTAGCGGTAGGTCTCCGCCTGGCGGAGAAACACGAGATGCGCGTCGGTGTCGGTGCCCGCGAATGCCATCGACAAGGGCGCCACGGCCCGTTCGGGCGCGAGCAGCGCGAAGGCCCGCTGGACGCGCGCCTGTCCCGCATAGCGTTCGTACAGGCGGGCGTAGTGGCGGTTGTAGGCCTCGGTGGAGGTGCGCTCACCGAACTCGAGCGCGATGCCTGCGAAGTTCACCGGCAAATCCTCGACGCGGTCCACGCCGTAGCGGCGCAGCGTCGCTTCACGCAACGCGTCGAGCCGCTGGTCCGCCGGGTCGTGGCCGCTGACGCCGTTGCGCGTCTCTTCGGTCACGGCCTTCTCGAACGCGGGGGCGCTGGGGGTCGGATAGCGCTGTTCCGCCAGCGCGGGTGCGAGGCGAGGGGCGATCAAGGTGATGAAGGCCCACGCGCACAACAGCGCGACCAGCGCACCTCGCGGCGTGCGGAAGTGCGCCGAGGCAGCGAGTGTCAGGCCGACGAACACCATGAGGTAGGCGAAGAACGCGGCGCCGATGACCAGTGCGCCGGCGTAGTCGTGCGCGGCGCCGCCCCGCAGCGCGAGCAGCGCGAAGCCGGCCGTGGTGAAGACGGCCACCAGCCCGAATGCGAAGCTGCCGAGGGCGAGCAACTGCCCGCCCATCAGCGTGCGCGACGGCGTGCCGGCCGCGAGTTCCTGCATCAGCAATTCCTGCCGGCGCTCACCGGCAAAGGTCGGGAATCCCGCGAGGATGATCACCAGCGGCGCCAGGACCTTGAGCGCCCACGCCGCGCTGAAGCCTCCGAAACGCGAGGCGGCCGCGGCGCTCTCGGTCGGCCGGTCCCGCGCAGGATTCTGCGAATGGCCCTCGAGGCGGACCGACACGCCCAGCTGATCCGTCAAGCCGGGATCGAGCGCCGCGAGCGGCGACACCGGTGCGTAGACGTCCCGCCCGAAATGCGCCGCGCCGTGCGGATTGGTCGGCCCCTGGCTGTTCCAGATGCGCGCGGCCTCGATGGCGGCCGCGGTGCGGTCGGCGTCCAGCTGGGCGAAGCGCACGTGCGCGGTCGCCAGGCTGGTCAGCATGACCAGGACGACCAGCGCACTCACCCAGACCAGTCGGCGGTCGCGCCAGTGGCGTCGGACCTGGGTGGCGGCGACGGCGCGCAGCGGCCGGCCGGCCATCAGTACCGCGCCCGGAGCACCAGCGTCACGTTCCGCGGATCACCGAAGGTGTTGTAGGTGTTCGGGCCGCCGACGCGCGCGTAATACCGCTTGTCCAGCACGTTGTTGATCGACGCCGAAAGCGACAGCGTCGGCGAGAGTGCGTAGCCGCCATGCAGGCTGAGCAGGGCATAGGCCGGCTGTTCGCGAACGCCGGCCACGCCGCCACCGACGAACAGGCTTTGCGCCTGCACGCCCGCGGCCATCCAGCCGCGATCCCAGCCGGGTGCAGCCGGCGTGTACTTGGCGAATGCCTTGATCGTGTGCTCGGGTTCCCAGGTGTCGATCGGCTGGCCGATCAGGGCGGCGTTCTGGTTCTGGACGTGTTCGGTTTCGAGAAACGTGTAGCCGAACGACAGATCGAAGCCGGGCGCGGGACGCCCGGCGACCTCGACATCCACGCCGCGCACTTCGACCTCGCCCAGCGGAATGAAGAAGCCCGGGTGCGCGGGGTCCGCGAACGGGCGATTGACATCGCGCGTGCGGAACACGGCCAGCGAGGCGTTGAGGCCGGCATCGAAGAACGCGCCCTTGGCCCCGACCTCGAACTGCTTGCCCACGCGCGGATCGAGCGCGCGCCCCGCGCCCCCGTCGTAGCGCAACGAGGTCTGCGGAATGAAGATGTCCGAGTAGCTGCCGTAGAGGCTGATGTTCGGCCGCACGTAGTAGACGAGGCCGCCGTAGGGCGTCACCACGCCGGTTTCCCGCCCGCGGTTGGCGAATGCGGTGGGGTTCGGGCTGGGGGCGGTGGTGCGGAACTCGGAACGGTAGTCGCTGACGCGCGCACCGACGAGTGCGGACAGTCCGTCCGCGAGTTCGAATCGTCCCTGGCCGTACACGCCGCGCTGGGTGGTCCGGGTATGCCCGCCGTTGTTGTGCACGAACTCCGGGCGTGGCACCGAGGCGGCATCCTCGAGCGGAATACCGCTTCCGGCGGGCGTGCCCGTGTACGGCACATTGGAAATGCCGGTGTTGAGGTTCTCGTACAACTCGTAACTGTGCCCCAGGGTCAGCGTGTGTTCGCGGCCGAACAACCGGAGCGGGCCGGATGCGTAGACGTCGGTGCCCGTGCGTTCGGTGGTGCCGTCGTTGGTGCGGCGGTTGTAGCTCGGGAAGCGGCCGGTCACCGGATTCAGCCCGGTGCCGGGCGTGGGATAGCCGTCGGTGAAGATCTTCTGCTGCTCGCGGTAGCTGGCTTTGGCGCGCACGACCCAGCGGTTGGCGAACTGGTGCCGCACATCGGCCGCGTATTCGAGGGTTTCGTAGACGTTGAGATTCCAGTCGGGGTACTGGTTAGTGGAGCGCGGCACATCCAGAAACCGGTTGTGCAGGGGGTGGCCGAGCAGGTTGTAGTTCGCCAGGCCCATGCTCATCGCGTCGCCGCGATCGTCCTGGTAGGTGACCATCGCCGAGGCCGTGGTTCTGTCGGTGACATCGAAGTCGAGAACGCCGTAGGCGACGACCTTCTCCTGATGCGAGCGGTCGACGAAGAAGTCGCGCTCCTGGTAGGAGCCGGCGAAACGACCGCGCAGACGCCCGTCGAACCCGAGCGGCGCGCCTGCGTCGGCCTCGACGCGGACGTTGTTCCACGAGCCCACCGAGACCGCGCCAGTGACGCCCGACGTCCGCGGCGCGCGCTTGCGGATGAAGTTGGCGGTGCCGCTGGGCTGACCCGAGCCCTTGAAGATGCCGGCCGGACCGCGGAGCACCTCGACCTGTTCGTAGACGATGAGGTCGAACTCCTGCGCCTGGCCGCTGTTCCAGGCCGGTATGCCGTCGTAGGACACGTCCAGCAGGTAGCCGCGCGAGCGGATCTGTCCGATCAGACCGTCCCAGGTGGTGACATAGACGCCGGGCACCTCGGCCAGTGCGTCGGTCATGGTGACGAGGTTCTGGTCGAGGATCCGCTGCCGTGTGATCACGCTGACCGTATTGGGCACGTCGAGAATCGAGACGGGCTCCTTTCCGCCGATGCTGACCGTGTCGGCCGCGTAGCTGGCGCGGCTCCCGGTCACGCTGATCGTGTCGAAGTCCCGGGGGGTATTGGCCTGTGCCATGACGGGCAGCATGGCGGCCAGCAACGGAGCGACACTGAGCGCGGCGAAGCCGGCACTGGCCGGCGGAACAAAGAGGGCGAAGCGCGTCATCGGGATTCTATGAACAGGGTTAAGGTTACGTTATAACATTGTTGTCAAGGTCTTATGCAATGGGAGGCGCGGCGCCTCGAACGGGCGCAGGCGTGCAGTCGCATTGATCGGGTGTCGAGGGGTCAGGGATGGAGGCGCGAGGCGCGCGCGGGCCGTTCACCCGTCACGCGGATCCGGCTGCGTTCGATGTCGCAGACGACTGCCGGCGTCGTCGCGGCTCCTCTCGATCGAACGGGACGCGGCCCTGCGAGCACGCGGTGGGCTCCGATGGCATCGGGCGGGCCCGCGCGTTTCGCGGGGGTGCGCGAACGGCGCTCCACCTTCTCGGTGCCGGCGTTGCGGCCGCCGGGTCCTGGGCACCATCGACTCTCTCCGGCACATGCGTACCGGCCTGCCCGCGCGGCTTGGACGATCTGTCTGCGCGCTGCTATCGGGCGTCCAGCAATTCCACCTCGAAGACCAGCGAAGCGCCCGGCGGGATGAGGCGTCCGGCGCCGGTCGCGCCGTAACCGAGCCAGGCCGGAATACGCAGTTCGCGCTTGCCACCGGGCCGCATGCCGGCGACACCTTCGTCCCAGCCGCGGATCACGCGGCCTGCGCCGAGTGGAAACTCGAAGGGCTGGCCGCGGTCGACGGAGCTGTCGAACTGCGTGCCGCGGCCGTCGGGGGCCGTCTCGTCGTAGAGCCAGCCGGTGTAGTGCACGCGGACGGTGTCGCCCGCGACGGCCGGCGCGCCGTCGCCGAGGACGAGATCGATGCGCTGCAGCTCGGGCACGTCCCCGCCGGCGTAGGGCGGCGGTCCACCACAAGCGACGAGCAGCAGCAGGGCGAGCAGGGGGACGCGGCGAAGCAGGCGGATGGGCATCGTGGAGGCGTGCTGGATCGGCGGCTCAGGATAGCGGTGCCGGTCGGATCCGGCGGCAGCGACGACGCGTCCGCGGCTACCGCGCCCGGATGCGCCGCCTTGCCGGCGCGCGGTCCTCGGCGGCGCCCGCCATGCCCGGTGTCAGGCGAAGCGCACTCCAGTGGCGCGTCGGCACGCGGCCTCAGGCCGGCACCAGCGCGAAGGCCGCGGCCAGCACCGCCGCCGCGGCGACCGCGACCGCCGCCCAGCGCCGCAGACGCATGCGCGGCACGGGCGTGTCGTCTGACGCTGCATGTCGCGGTTGTTGTGCGGCCTCGATGCCGGGCGCAACCAGCTGGAAACGCAGGGTATCGAGCCGCAGCTCGTCGCCGGGCCCGAGAAATCCGTGCTGGACGCGCTGGGTGTTGATGTAGGTGCCATTGGCCGATTCCAGATCCTCGACCGACACGCCGTCACCGACCGGTTTGAGCAGCGCATGGCGGCGCGAGATCTCGTCGAGGTGCACGGTGATGTCGCAATCGGGCGATCGGCCGATCACCACCGGGCCGGACACCGGATAGACCTTGCCGAAGACCGCGCCCGACACGCCGCGCAGCACGAAGCGGGGGATCGCCGTGCGCACGCGGGTGGCGCCGACGTCGTCATCGTCGTCGCGTGCGGGCACCGGGCTCGACGCCGTGCGGGCCGCCTGGATCGTGGCCAGCACGATCTCGATGCCGCCGACGTCGATGCGGTCACCGCTGCGCAGCGCCATCAGATCGGACACCGGCTTGCCGTTGAGCAACACTGCGCCGCCGCCCTGGGGCACCTGCAGGTTGGCGCCCACGGGCGTGAGATGGATCTCGCAATGCACGGGCTGGATGTCGGCGCCGCCGAGCACGACGGCGCACGCGGGCGCCGTGCCGATGCGGTTGACGCCTGCGCTCAGCAGGACCTGGCCATGCTCGCCGTTGGGAAACACCAGTTTCATCTTCGCCCCCTGCGAAACGGTGCGGGCTGGAGCGCCGACAACCGCGCGCATTCTAGTCATGCCGGGGGTGCAGATGCCTTGACGGATGCATCACGCGAGCATGTCTCGGCAGGCCGCCGGTGCCACTGTGCGCGATCTGGCGCAACGTGGGCTGCAGGTTTCCCGCGCGCGGCCGCTACTATTCCCGACGGCGCCGATCCGGGGCCATCCGCGCGTCCTCATCCGGCCCTGACGCCGGAACTGGTATGCGGCGATCGGGTTAGCACAACAGGGGACGTCCGATGTCGAAGTTGAAGGGGTGGCTGCTGGCCGCGTGGCTGCTGTGCAGCGCGGCGCCGCTGGCGGCGTCCGAGCCGCACGTGGCCCTTGTGAAAGGGGTGACCGGGGGCGTCAGCATCCTGCAGTCGGGCGCCACCCGTGCGGCGGAAGCCGGCACGCAGTTGCGCGTGTCCGATCGCATCGTCACTGCGCCGGGCGCCACGGCATCGATCGTCTTCCGCGACGGCACCATGCTCACGCTCGGCGGTGGCGCGGACGTGCACGTGCGCGACTACGTGTTCGAGCCCCGGGCCGGCCGCTACGCGTTCTCGCTGTACATGCAGCAGGGCGCGGCGATCTACGAATCCGGCAAGATCGGCCGTCTGGCGCCGGAGACGGTGAAGGTGGAAACGCCCCGTGCCACGGTCGGCGTGCGCGGAACGCGCTTTCTGATCGAGGCGGGCTGAGCCGTGCCGTGGGCGCATGGGCGGGCGGCGGCGTTGCTGGCCGCGGCGGCGCTGTTGTCGGCCTGCTCCGCGGCGCCGACGCGGGTGACCCTGTTACCCGACCGCGGGGGTGCGCTGGGCGCGGTGGTCGTGGCGAACGCGCACGGGCAGGTCGGCCTGGACGAAGCCTACGGCCAGGTGGACGCGGATGATCGCGCTGCGCCGCGGCGCGTGCAGGCCGGATCGCGGGACGCGTTCGAGACCCGGCATCGGGCCTTGCTCGATGCGCAGCCCGAACCCCCGGCGAGCTTCGTGCTGCACTTTCTCTTCGACAGCATGGAACTCACGCCCGAATCCCGGCGCCAGCTTCCCGAGGTGCTGGCCGCGGTGCGCCGCCGCTTGCCCACCGAAGTGACGGTGTTCGGCTATGCCGATTCGGCGGGCGCGGCGGACTACAACCTGAGGCTGTCGGCCGAGCGCGCGCGGGCCGTCGCGGCCATGCTGCGCAAGATCGATCCGGACCTGCCGATGCAACTGGACTGGTTCGGTGACCGGTCGCCGCTGGTGCCGACGGCGCCCGGCGTGCCCGAGCCGCGCAACCGCCGCGCTGAAATCCTGATCCTGTGACGCCGATTCCGCGACACCGCGTCCGCTCCGGGGGGGCCCCGATGATGGGGCCGGGGAAACCGTCGCCACTGCCGGGCCCGGGCGAGGCGGCGTGGCGTCGCCAGGGGGGCTGGCTGCTGCTGGCCGGCGTGCTGATCGCGCTGGCGCTCGGTCTCGCAGGCATGGCCCGGTTCGCGCCGCTCGTGCGCCTGGACAACGCGGCGCTCGACGCGCTCACGCGCGCGAGCGCACGCGATGCGGCCGCCCCGTCCACCGTCGTGGTCGACATCGACGACGTCAGCCTGTCGGCGGTCGGCCAGTGGCCGTGGCCGCGCTACCGGCTCGCGGCGCTGCTGGAGGGCATCGCCGCCGAGCGCCCGGCTGCGATCGCGCTGGACATCCTGTTGCCGGAAGCGGACCGGGTCTCGCTGGCCGACATCCAGCAGACCTACCGGCGCGATTTCGGCATCGAGATGACGATCACCGGCGTCCCCGAGGGGCTGCAGGACAACGACGGCTATCTCGGTCACGCGATGGCGCAGTCCGGTGCCGTCGGCGCACGCTATTTCTACTTCGATCACGTCACCGCGGATGCCGCGCCGTCACGGCCCGGCGTCGGCGTCGACGGCGCGCTGGACGCCCTGCGCCTGGACAGTGCGCTGGGCGTGCTGGACAACGTCGCGCCGATCGCGTCGCAGACGCGCGTCAGCGGCTTCGTCAACATGGGGGTGGACGAGGACGGCGTCCTGCGGCGCCTGCCCCTGCTGGTGGAGTACCGCGGGGTGGTACATCCGAGTCTGGCGCTGGCGACGGTGATGCGCGCGCTCGGCGTGGACGCCGCCCGGGTGGTCGACGGGCGTGACGGGCCGTCGATCGTGATCGGCCCCCACGTGGTGCCGGTCGATCGCCGGGGGCATGCGCTGGTGCGCTTCGATGCCGGGAGCGGCGGTGATGCCGGGATTCCGGCGGTGGAGGTACTGGGCGGGCGCGCCGCGGCGGCGCTGCGCGGCAGAAGCGTGATCGTGGGGTCCTCGGCGGTCGGCCTGGGCGATCGGCACCGCACCGCCTTGCATCCGGCGATGTCGGGTGCGGGCGTGCAGGCCGCGCTGGTGCAGAGCATTCTCGACGACCGCGTGCCGCGTGCGCCGGTCTGGGGGGGCACGGCTGCGCTGTTGCTCGGCCTGCTGATCGCGTCGGTGCAGGGCGGTCTGCTTCTGGCGGGGCGTCGACTGTCGGTCGTGGTCGCGGTCACGCTGGCGTTCGTGGCGGCGACGACGGCGCTGGCGACCGTGGCCTTCATCCACGGTCACCTGGTCCTGCCGGTCGCGGTGCCGGTGCTGGTGGCGGGTGCGGTCCTCGCCGCAGCGTTCGTGACCCGCTACGCGCTGCAGCACCGGCATGCGCGGCGCTGGCGCAAGCAGCTGGAAAACGCACGGCAGGTCACGATCGAATCGATGTCCGCGGTCGCGGAGACGCGTGATCCGGAAACCGGGGCGCACATCAAGCGCACCCAGCATTACGTGCGCGCGATTGCGCGGCATCTGCGCGCGACCGGGCAGTACACCGACATCCTCACCGAGGCGCACATCGATCTGTTGTTCCTGTCGGCGCCGCTGCACGACATCGGCAAGGTCGGCGTACCCGATCACATCCTGCTCAAGCCCGGTCCGCTGTCCGCCGAGGAGTGGGTGATCATGCGCCGGCATGCCGAGTTCGGCCGCCGGATCATTCTCAGCACCTCCCGCCACATCGAGGGCGACAACTTCCTCGCCGTGGCCGCGGAGATCGCCGCCACCCACCACGAGAAATGGGACGGCTCCGGCTATCCGGCCGGCCTGCGCGGCCAGGCGATTCCGCTCTCCGGTCGCATCATGGCGGTGGCCGACGTCTACGACGCGCTGGTCAACCGCCGCTGCTACAAGCCGCCGTTCCCGCATGCGCAGGCGATGGCGATGATGGAACAGCTGCGCGGGGTCACGTTCGATCCGGTGGTGCTGGATGCATTCTTCGCGATCGAAGCGGAGATCATCCGGATCGCCGCCGACTTCCGCGACGAGGATGAGAGCGCGCGCAGTTCCGACGCCGCGGCGCCACTGGCCGACGCGGGTTTCGCGGTCGGCGCGGCGGGGGTGGCGGTGGCGCAGATCGAGGTGGACTGCCAGCGCGGTTGACGCGGATGCACGCCGCGTGCGCGGTCCGTGCCGCGGCGGGTGGCGCTTGCGCTGTTCGGCACCGCGCGCGCGTCGACCCATCGACTGCACGGCGCGCCCGTGACGGCGCCTGCACACGGCGTGCAGAAGCGCCCGGGCGGCCGCTGCTAGGATCGGACGACATTCCCTGACGGAGGCGCCATGGACACCCACCGCTGGTCGAACGGACTCACACGCCGACGTCTCCTGCAATCGATGGCGCTCGCCGGCGCCGCAACGCTGCTGCCGCCGGGCGTCGCCGCGACGCCGCTGGCGCGTCGTCTGGGTGTGGCCCTGGTGGGGCTGGGGGGCTACAGCCGCGATCTGCTCGCCCCCGCGCTCGAGCTGACGCGGCACTGCCGCCTGGCCGGCATCGTCACCGGCTCGCCGGACAAGGTGCCGACGTGGCAATCGCGCTACGGCATTCCGGACGCCAACGTCTACAGCTACGACGACTTCCACCGCATTGCCGACAACCCCGATATCGACGTCGTCTACATCGTCACCGCGAACCATCTGCACAAGCCGCAGACGCTGGTGGCCGCGAATGCGGGCAAGCACGTCTGGTGCGAAAAGCCGATGGCGATGGATGCAGGCGAGGGCGAGGCGATGATCAAGGCCTGTCGCGACAACCGTGTGCAGCTGGCCATCGGGTATCGCATGCAGCACGAGCCCAATACGCGGCGCTTCATGGAGATGGCGCGCACCCGGCCCTTCGGCAACATCGTGCAGCTGCGCGCCGACGCCGGCTGGTTCGGCTGGCGCGAAGGGCGCGACACGGCCTGGCGGCTGGATCCGGCACGCGGCGGTGGCGCCATGTACGACATGGGCGTGTACTGCGTGAATGCCGCGCGCTACAGCACCGGGCGCGAACCGGTCGCCGTGCGTGCATGGGACGAGACCGCGCGTCGGGACATCTTCGCGGACGTGGACGAGACGATGCGCTTCACCCTCGAATTTCCGGACGATGTCGTGGCGCAGTGCGTGACCAGCTTCGGCCGCAACCTCAATACGCTGCACATCGACTGCGAGCGCGGCTGGTACGAGCTGTCGCCGTTCCAGTCCTACGATGGCAATGTCGGCCGCGCCAGCGACGGCACCCGGTTTCCTGCGCAACTGGGCGAACGCCCACGCATGCAGGCCGAACAGATGGACCAGGACGCGCTGGCCATTCTCGAAGGCCGCTCACCGCGTGCACCGGGTGAGGACGGCCTGCGCGACATGCGCGTGCTCGATGCAGTGTTCGCCTCGGTGCGAAACGGAAACGCGCGTACCCCGATCGCAGCGGCGGAGTAACCGGTCCGCACGCTGGTCCGCCCGCGTGCGGCAGACGGGAGCCGGCAGCCGGTTGCTAGACTTGCGCGCGATCGGCGCATCCGGAATGCCGAACGAGCGGAATGGCCCCGATGCGCTTCGCGATCTGCATGAGCACCGTGCTGCTGACGTTGCTGGCGTCGGCGCCCGGCTGCGTGCGCATCCCGTCGTCCACGGTTGGCCGCACGCCGGAGCGCGCCACACGGCTGCCGTCGGCATCGCCGGTGCCGCGCGCACTGGTCCGTCCGCGACGCGCAACGCCTGCCACGCACGCGGCTCCGGCGCCCGCGTTCGCGTACGCCTACCGCGCGCCGCGCTCGCCCGATCTGCAACCGATCTTCGAGCGCGTGCGCGACGTCGATCTGCTGCGCGCGCTGCCGGAAGTGCAGGCGATCGACGGCATGTTCGTGCTGCCGCAGCGGCTTCGCTACGTCACCGCCGAGTGCGGTGAGTTCGGCGCGTTCTACCGGCCGGGCGAGGGCGAGGTGGTGCTGTGCTACGAAACCCTGCGCACGCTCTACGAGCGCGGCCAGGCGCTGCAGCGCCGGTTCGACCTGGCCGACGACTATCCGCTGCGCTACACGCGCGCCAACCTGCGTTTCATCGTGATGCACGAGACCGGCCATGCGCTGGTGCATCTGCTCGACCTGCCGGTCACCGGTCGGCAGGAGGACGCGGTGGACCAGCTGGCCGCGATCCTGATGCTGCGCTTCGCCGATGTGGCGGAAACCCCGGCCGAGGTGATCGACAACCTGCGCATGGCCGCCAACTGGATGCTGTCCGACAGCACGGGGGCCTACAACCTCGACGCGTATGCCGATGAGCATGCGCTCGGCGAACAGCGTTATTTCAATCTGCAATGCCTGATCTACGGCACCGACCCGCCGGCGTTCGCCGGCATGATCGACGCCGGCGATCTCACCGCCGCCCGCGCCGCCGGGTGCGAGCGGGAGATGCGGCAAGCGGCGCGCGCCTGGCTGCGCCTGCTGCTGCCGTATCTCGCGCCCGGATACGAGGCCTATCAGGAAGAAGCGGCGCGCTACATCGGCCAGCCGGGCGGTTGAGTAGGCGAGGGGCGAGGCGGCGTGCGGTGCCCGCGGACCCGGCCTGGACCGCGTTGAATGCCACTGGCAGGCCGGCCCGCGCCAGTAGGCGCCGTTCGGCGTCGGGTCTTCATCGACGCAGAACGCCGCACACCGATGCTGCGCAGGCGCCCGTTGTCGAGCCGCCGGCCGTCGGACATCGGCGTGGGGACCGCGGCAGCGCGGATGTGAAGGCGTACGCGTTACGTATCACTGCCTCGAATCCAGCGGAGAGACGATGCGGGGGCTCGTTCTCGAAGCTGCCGCGGCATGGGCGTGAGCGCCAGACAGTTCGATGCGGTCGGTATCGACACCCTCGCCTTCGCGCGGTGGCGGATGGCGCTCAGCAACTCGCTTACGTAGGAGAGTAGACACGTGCGGCGGAACGCAAGACGAGGCCGGCGTGCCGACACGATACAAGCGCTTCGCAAAGCACGTTCTTTATTGCAAGCTTGCGCGACGAGTTTTCCAACGCCGAAGCAGACCGATGCAGCCATCACCGCCACCGTTCATCCTGAGTCGAAGTGTTGATGTCCGCGCTGCGGCGCAACGTTTCGCGCAGCATGGAATCGTCGAAATTCCAGGGGTTTTCGAACCCGAAGTTGCAGAACGCCTCCACATGTGTCTGCGTTCTGAGGTGCCTTGGGGATTGGCGTACGAACTCGGGGGCAGAGCGCAATACCTCGACAGCGGGGCACTCGCCTCAATCCAGCCTGACACGATGGCGGACATCGAACAAAGAATCCGCGGCGAGGCGATCCACGGCTTCCAGTATCGCTATTTCAACTATCCCATACTCGATGCGTACCTTGAGAAGTGGCCTAACGAGGTGGCGTTGTTGCACACCTTTCTCGAATTCATCAATGGACCACAGTGGTTGTCACTCGCGTGGCAGGTCACGGGCCTTAAGGAGCTGGCCAAATGCGACGCCCAAGCCTCCCTCTACGCCCCGAATTGCTTTCTTCATCGACATAGCGATGAAAAAAGCAGCGAGGGATGGCGCATCGCATATGTATTGGGACTCACTCGCGAGTGGCGGCCAGAGTACGGCGGCACCTTGCAGTTCCTCGACGAAGCAGGCAACACGACGCTGGGCGTGCTGCCGAAGTTCAATACGCTGAATCTGTTCGCAGTACCTCGATGGCATATGGTGACTCACGTACCGCCCTATGCGCCGACCGGGCGCTATGCGATCACTGGCTGGTTCCGCGACAAGTGAGGCCCCGCCCGCTGCCTGACGCCTCGAGGTGCGCTGAAATCGCGCATGCCGATGGACGCATGTGTGCGGATTGCACTCCGACAGCGTTCGCCAAAGCCGGAGATCGAATGGGCTGTGCCGGGCATCCGGCCGCGGCACCCATCCGCTACTGTCCAGTCGTCTGATAGGGCTGACCACGCCGTATCTGGTCACCGCCAACGCCGTTCGCGCCAGCTCAGCCGAGGTTGCGTGCTGCCGGCACTCGCCTCATCTTGAGCGCATCGCGATGGGCCGGTGACAGACAGGACGTGACAGGGTGGACGGCCTCGGTTTCGCACTTGCCGTACTGCTGGTGGAACTCACGCCCGGGCCGAACATGGCCTGGCTGGTCGCGTTGACGCTGGCCGAGGGGCGACGCGCCGGATGCATGGCGGCGGCGGGCGTGGCGCTGGGGCTGGCGATCAACGTGGCGCTTGCGGGCGCCGGGCTGGGCGCCTTGCTGGACCGGGCGCCCGGGCTCGGAGCCGGTCTCGGCGTGGCGGCGGGCGCGATGATGCTGTGGCTGGCCTGGCGCGGATGGACGGCACCGGCCGACGCCCCGGCCACGCATACGACGGCCGGGACGCGTTCGCTGCACGGTGTCGTGACCGGCCTCGTGCTCAACGTGTTCAACGCGAAGGCGGCGCTGTTCTTCCTGACCGTGGCGCCGCGGTTTCTCGACGCGGCGCCCGGCTGGCGCGAGATCGCGGCGCTGGGCCTGATCAGCGTGGGCGTCGCGACTCTGGTCCATCTGGGCCTGGTGTTCGGTGCCGGCGGTTTGCGCCGGGTGCTCGTCCGGCCGTCGCGGGTGCGCAGGGTGCGCCGGGGCCTCGCGCTGGGGATGGCCGCGGTCGGGCTGTGGTTCCTGGTCGCCGCGATCCCGTGACGCATGCCGCCGGCCCGGACGCACCGCCGTCCATCGCGAAGCCGGCCGCGGACCGCCCCCGGTGCGCAGAGCGGCATCCGTCCTGAACGCAGGCATGTCCCCGTGCCCGACCGCGCCCGCGTGTGGCGGCACTCGGTGCGTCAGCGACTCCGCGACCCGTCCGCGCGTGCAACGGCGTCCCGCCCGGCGTCGCCCGCAACCGCCGGTGCCCGACGAGCGGCACTCAAGACGCTCTGACGCACGCCGATACAGGCGTAACTGCAGAGAGTCTCCGGATCCACCGCTCATGTATCTGATCATCGGTGCCATCGTCGTCGTCGCGAGCATGGTCGGCGGCTTCACCATGGTGGGTGGCAAATTGCTGTCGCTGTGGCACGTCAACGAGATCATCGTGATCTGCGGCTGCGCGCTGGGCGCCTATGTGATCGCCACGCCGCCCAAGGTGATGAAGGGCGCGATGCAGAGCACGATCGCCCTGCTGAAAGGGCCGAAATACCAGCGCGCCGATTACGTCGATCTGCTGAAGCTGATCTACGAGATCCTGATGAAGATGCGCCGTGAGGGCACGATGGCGATCGAGGATCACATCGAGAACCCGGAGCGCAGCACGATCTTCCAGAAGTATCCGAAGATCGCGGCCGACCACCACATGCTGACCTTCATCACCGACTGCCTGCGCCTGATGATCGGCGGCAGCATGAGCCCGCACGAGCTCGAGTCGCTGCTCGAGTACGAGCTCGAAACGCATCACCAGGAAGCGCTGGAACCCGCGCACTCGGTGCAGAAGGTCGCCGACGCCTTGCCGGGGTTCGGCATCGTCGCCGCGGTGCTCGGCATCATCCTGACGATGTCGATCGTCGGCAGCGCGCCGCCGGCCGAGATCGGCCAGAAGGTGGCCTCGGCGCTGGTCGGCACCTTTCTGGGCATCTTTCTCGCCTATGGCTTCGTCGGTCCGGTCGCCACCGCGATGGAGAACCGCGCGCATGACGAGGGCAAGGCCTTCGAGGTGGTGAAGATGGCGCTGGTGGCATCACTGCGCGGCTACGCGCCGTCGGTGGCGATCGAGTTCGCGCGCAAGCTGCTGTTCTCGGGTGTGCGTCCGAGCTTCCAGGACCTGGAAGCCGACCTCAAGGCCGCCAAGGGCTGACCGTCATGAGTGACCAGGCGCAACCGATCATCATCGTCCGCAAGAAGAAGGGCGGTGGCGGCGGTCATCACGGCGGCGCGTGGAAGGTCGCCTATGCGGACTTCGTGACCGCGATGATGGCCTTCTTCATGGTGATGTGGCTGGTGGCCACGATGCCGCAGGAACAGCTGGGCGGCATCGCGGAGTACTTCAAGAATCCGAGCGCGGTGGCCGGCGCCGCCGCATCGGCCGCCCCCGGGGTCAGCGGCCCCGGCGGCGCGGGCGACGTGCCGATCAAGATGTTCGACCATCTGAGCAACCCGCCCGGCGCGGGCGCGACGCCGGACGAATCACGCCGCGATGCGGCCGATCGCGCGCGCCTGGAAGCGCTCAAGCGCGAGCTCGAAGAGGCGGTGGCGAAAAGCCAGGCACTGGCGCCGTTCAAGGACCAGCTGCTGATCGACATCACGCCCGAAGGCCTGCGCATCCAGATCGTCGACAGCCACAACCGGCCGATGTTCGACCTCGGGTCGCCCAACCTCAAGGACTACACCGCGCAGATCCTCTTCGAGCTGGCGAAGTATCTGAACCAGGTCGACAACCGCGTGGCGATCTCCGGCCATACCGACACCACGCCGTTCGCCGACGCCAGCGGCTCGGGCAACTGGGAACTGTCGAGCCAGCGCGCCAACGCGGCGCGTCGCGCGCTGGTGGCCGGTGGTATGGACGAAGCCAAGCTGTCGCGCGTGGTCGGGCTGTCGTCGTCGGTGCCGTTCGACAAGGCCGATCCGCGCAACCCCATCAACCGGCGCATCAGCATCGTGGTGCTCAGCGATGCGGCCGAACGCATCGACGCCGAAGGGCAGGCGGCCGTGCCGGTCGCGGACGTCGCGCCCGTGGACGAGACGGGCGGCGACCTGCTGGCCCAGCGCCAGGACTGAGCGCGCGCGCGGACGGTGCGCCGGCGAGCGCCGTGCCCGTGGCGGCGCGGTGCACTAGTCTGTGCGGCCGTCGAACGAGTCGCCCGCATGAAGCTCCAGCTGTCCCTCGAGTGGTTCCTGAATCCGGATCACCTCCCGCTGATCGCGGGGATCGAACGCGGCTGGTACCGCGACGCGGGCCTCGAACTGGAACTCCTGGTGCCCGACGATCACTACGACGGCCTGGCGGCCACGGTCGCCGGCGAGGTGGCGTTCGCGTGCAACGAGCCCCTGCACATGATCGATGCCCACCGTTCGGGCCTGAAGGCACTGGGCTGCTTCTTCGAGACCGACGGCGGCATCCTGCTGCAACGCGACGCCGCAGACCGGCTGCGGAACGGCGGCGCGGTGCGTCTCGCATCGCCGGTCGCGGGCGGGGCCACCGATGCGATCGCGGTCGAAATCCTGTCGCGCTGGTGCACCCGGCAGGGCGCGCCGTTCGATCCGGCGCAGGTGCGGATCGAGGGTGCCGGGTTCGAGCATCTCGCGAACCTGCGCGCAGGCTTCGACGGGGCGTGGCTGTGTTTCGCGAACTTCGAAGGGGTGGAGGCGCGGCTGGAGGGCATGGACACGATGTTCATCACCACCCACGACGTGGGCCTGGCCAACTTCTCGGCCCTGGAGCTGTTCACGTCGGCGGGATTTCTCGACGCCAATCCGGGCGTCGTCGACACGGTCGTTCGCCTGATCGGGGAGGGCGCCGCGTTGTGCCGGGCCGATCCCGCCGAAGCGGCGGCGCTGTGGTACCGCTACAGCAGGACCACGCCCACGCCGCTGATGGACGCGATCGTCGCCGATACCTGTCCGCGCCTCGTCGCGCCTCTGCGCCGCGACGCCTCGCGCTGGCACGGCATGTGGGCGCAGTTCGACCGGCTCGGTCTGAGCCAGGTCGACGACGCGGGCTACGCGGCGCTCTATTCGTAATCGTCCCGGCGCAAGCGCTCGCACGCGCACGCACGCGTGCGCGGCGACATGCCCGCGCGCGTCGGATGACCGCTCCGTCTGCAGCGTCGCCGGGCCGGCGGGCGACCACGTTTGCGCCCCGCCGCCTGCGCGCATGCGGAGGGCGACACGCGCGCATTCCGCGCGTGAATGGCCGCACGCGCCGCGCGCACGATGCGGGTATGGGCCGGGTTTGCTGCACTGCACGGTGACAAAGCCGCGACAGCGCTATACACCGTCACTCCAGGGGTGTTAGCGCTATCACGTTCACGGCGATGGAGACGGAGTTCGGACGCTTCGACAGTGCAGGGCAGGCGCTTGGGCGCCATGCACACGGGCGAAACGGCGGCACTCCGGCACGATCGACGCACGTGCATGGCGGCAGGACGAGCCGAGTCGACGCCGTATGTCCCCACCGACCGACGCTCCAGTGCGTTCAAGAGAACACTCGAAGGAGGGCCCCCGAGCCGCAGATGCCGCATGGCGCAGGCGAAGGTGGCCGGGTGATGTGAGTGCCGCGCGCAGCCTGCGTGCGGTCGAACCAATCTTGGTGCTGAGGACGGGCGAATGAACCTGAAGTTGAAGCGTTTGAAGTCGACGGCGATGTTTACCTTCGTCGGTGGCGTGTTGATCATCAATCCGGCGTTCGCGCAGGAGCCACAGCGTCCGGCGACCACCGGCGCGCAGTCGACGAGCGCGCCGCAGAGCGCGGCGACCGATCTCGACACGGTCAGCGTCACCGCGCTGCGCAGCAGCCTCAACCAGGCGATGGAAACCAAGCGCGACGCGGCCGGCGTGGTCGACGCGATCAGCGCCGAGGACATCGGCAAGTTCCCCGATTCCAACCTCGCTGAGTCCCTGCAGCGCGTGACCGGCATCTCGATCGAGCGCCGCGACGGCGAAGGCGCGCAGGTCACGGCGCGCGGCTTCGGCCCGCAGTTCAACATGGTCACGCTCAACGGCCGCCAAGTGCCCGGCGCCGACGCCTTCGGCGCGTCCGGCCAGGTGGCGATCGGCGGCGTGGACGGCGGCACGCGCGCGTTCAACTTCGCGCAGCTCGCGGCCGAGGCGATCAGCGGCATCGAGGTCTACAAGACCAGCCAGGCCCACGTGCCCAGCGGCGGCATCGGCGCGACGATCAACATCCTCACCGATCGTCCGTTCAACCACTCGGGCGTGGTCGCCAGCGCCGGCGCCAAGGTGGTCTCCGACCGCAGCCAGCCGTTCGAGAGCGACCTCACGCCCGAACTCTCCGGCATCTTCAGCTACACCAACCCGGACAAGACCTTCGGCGTGGGCCTGAGCACCAGCTACCAGAAGCGCAAGGGCGGCTCGGTCCAGGCGACCAACAACTACTGGAACATCCAGCCCTGGACGGGCACGATGCCGGGCGATCCGGCGGTGACCAACGCGCCGGCCATCGGCGAGCTCTACGCGCGTCCCAACGATCTGCGCTATGCGTTTTCCGAGTTCGAGCGTGAGCGCATCAACGGCCAGGCCGTGCTGCAGTTCGCGCCCACCGACAGCGTCACCCTGACCCTGGACTACACGTACTCGACCAACGAGATCACCGAGAACCGCGGTGAGCAGGGCATGTGGCTGCAGAACAGTGCCTACACCAACATCGACTTCGATACCTCCGGCGCGGTGGCCACGCCCACCTACATCCGCGAGATCGCGGGCACCAAGGATTTCGGCCTCGAGCAGCAGCGCAGCATGCAGGAGTACAAGCTCGGCTCGCTGGGCTTCAATGCGGTCTGGGACGTCAACACCGATTTCCGCCTGAGCCTCGACGCGCACAACTCCAAGACCGAGAGCCGGCCGAACGATCCGCTGACCGGCGGTGGCTCGATCTTCATGAGCATCGCGGGGACCAACAACTGCACCACCGGCCCGCACTGCGGCGGCTCGTGGGTGCAGGAACTGTTCTTCAACAACGGCATGCCGGTGGGTACCCAGACCTGGTATCCCTCGACCGCCGACGCGATCGCGCGTACCAACGGCGTGGTGAATCCGGGCTTCGTGGCCGGCGAGATCGGCTCCCAGGTGCTGCGCGTCAACGCGCAGACCCAGATCAGCGAGATCAAGCAGGGCCGGGTGGACGGCGAGTGGAGCTTCGACCAGGGCCGTTTCCAGTTCGGTGTCGACACCAACAAGGTCAGCACCCACCGCCTGCAGGCCGCCGAAGCCTATTCGGCACTCGGCGACTGGAGCGTGGCGAACGTCGATTCCGATGTCGCCGGCGGGCTGATGAATTTCCTGCAGCCGGTCAGCATCGTCGGCCTGTTCGACGACTATTCGATCGGCGGCTGGCCGGCCTGGCGCGGCGACGCCGGCGCGCTCGCGCAATGGGCGGCGGCGCAGTACGGCGTGGGCCTGGGCGTGAGCCCGCAGAACGCGGCCGACAACCGGGTCGAGGAAAAAACCAATGCGGCGTACATGCAGCTCTCGCTCGAGGGCGAGCTGGCCGGCATGCGCACCAACACCCGGATCGGCGTGCGCTACGAGACGACCGACATCACCTCGACCTCGATCATCGCGATCCCCGAGGCGATCGAATGGCAGTCCAACAACGACTTCCGCATCGTGCTCTCCGACGAGCTCGAGCCCTTCAGCGAGCGCGCCAGCTACAGCTACATCCTGCCCAACCTCGATTTCAGCATCGACTTCACCGACCAGCTCAAGGGACGCGCCTCGTTCGGCAAGAGCATCGCGCGTGCACCGTACGGCAATCTCTACGCCGGGCCGGGCGCCCAGCAGCCGACCGGCTCGGTCCTGCTCGATTCGTCATCCCGCGCGCAGGGCAATTCGCAGAATCCGAGCCTCAAGCCGCTCGAATCGGACAACCTCGACCTGGCGCTCGAGTGGTACTTCGCCAATGCGAGCTACCTGTCGGTGACGTACTGGACGAAGTCGGTGAACAACTTCATCGGCAACACCATCACCCAGGAGCCGCTGTACGGGCTGCGTGATCCGACGTCCGGTCCCGACGCCCAGGCCGCGCTGGCCTTCCTGCTGAGCCCGGCGTGCGCGGCCCAGGTGGGCGCCGCCAATGCGGCGGCGTGCTCCGGCAACGACACCTCGCTGTTCAGTGCGCTGGCGCTGTTGCGCAACGACCCGGCGGGCCTGGGCGCATTCGACGGCAGCGACGCGCAGGCGCTGGCGCTGGAGGCGGCCTACGATCTCTACGGCAATGCCAACGACCCGCTGTACCAGTTCAACGTCAGCCAGCCGATCAACCAGAACGCAGCCACATTGCGTGGCTGGGAACTGGGCGGCCAGTACTTCTTCGGCGACTCCGGCTTCGGCATCCTCGCCAACTACACCATCGTCAACGGCGACGTGGGCTACAACAACGGGGGCGATCCGAACGTGGACCAGTTCGCGCTCACCGGCCTCAGCGACACCGCCAATGCGGTCTTCATGTACGAGAAGTACGGCTGGTCGGTGCGCCTCGCCTGGAACTGGCGCGACGAGTACCTGATCCTCGCCAACCAGGGCAACAGCAAGAACCCGTACTACGTCGAGGCCTACGACCAGTGGGATCTCAGCGTGAACTACGCCCTCAACGACCACTGGTCGTTCGGCTTCGAGGCGGTCAATCTGACCGGTGAGGACGTGCGCTGGCATGCCCGCACCGATCAGCAGATCGTCAAGCTGGCCGACCAGAGTCCGCGCTACATGCTGGGCGTGCGCTACCGCTTCTGATCCCGTCACCGCCTCCCCCGCGGACGATGCCGGACGGGACCGTTGCACGTGCAGCGGTCCCGTTCTCGCATGGCGCGGCGGGGTGCGCGCACCGATGCGCCGGCGCGCGTGCGCCCGTACCATCCAGGGACCGTCCGCATCGTCCGGGCGTCCCCAGCCCGGAGACCCGATGGCCCGCTTCGAACTGCTCAACAACGTGGCGCACAAGGACCTGCGCGTCGCCACCGGCTTCGATCCGCGTTTCGGCGACGCGATCGGCATGGTGCCGGCGTATCCGAGCGAATACGCCGAACTGCAGCGCGAGTACCCGATCTTCTTCCGCAAGGACGAGGCGGGCGAGTGGATGTCGGTGGCGCTGCTGGGCTTCGAACAGCACGAGAACCTGTTCCTGCGCGACGGCCGCTGGAATGCCGCCTACCTGCCGGGCGCCGTGGCGAAGGGTCCGTTCCTGATCGGCTTCCAGGAACAGCAGATCGACGGTGAAATCCGGCAGGCGCCGGTGATCCATGTCGACGTCGATCATCCCCGGGTAAATCGCGACGACGGCGAGGCGGTGTTCCTGCCGCAGGGGGGGAACAGCCCTTATCTCGATCACATCGCCGACGTGCTGCGTGGCATCCGCGACGGCGCGGAGTTCGGCACGGCCATGTTCGCCGCCTTCGATGGCCTGGGCCTGATCCAGCCGATGCAGCTGGCGGTCGAACTGGATGCGCGGCACCGCGTCGACGTGCGCGGTCTGTACGGCATCGACCGCGACGCGCTGGCGGCACTGGAGGGCGCGGCGCTCGAGCGCCTGCACCGTGCGGGGTATCTGGAAGGCGCCTATCTGATGCTGGCGTCGCTGCACAACGTGCGCCGGCTGATGGCGGAAAAGCAGCGCCGTCTGCGCGAGCAGGACGCGGCCGCCGGCAACGGGGGCCACTGAGCCGTGGACGTGGCGCCGACGTCGATGCGCTCGCTCGAGGTGGCGGATGCCGGTCGGCTTCCGCTCGACGACCTGCTGACGGCAGGCGTGCCGACACGGCTCGGGGGCATCGCGCGCACCTGGGGGCTGGTTCGTGCCGGGCAGCAATCGACGCAGGCGGCGATGGCCTACCTGCGCGGCTTCGATGCCGGCCGCCCGGTGACCTACTCCCACGGCGCGCCGTCCATCGGCGGACGCCCGTTCTACAACGAGGACTGCACGGCGCTGAATTTCGAGGTCCGCCGCGGCGGGATCGGCGAGGTGCTCGACGCGATCTCGCAGCATCTCGACGACGCCCGCCCGCCGACGTACTACGTCGCCTCGCTGCCGATCGCCGGCGCGCTGCCGGGCTTCGACGTCGACAACGATCTTGGGCTGGCGGCGCACGGCGTGCAGGCGCCGCCGAGCATCTGGATCGGCAACCGGGTGGTCGCGTCCTGTCATTTCGACGCGCCGGAGAACCTGGCCGTCTGCGCGGTCGGCCGCCGCCGCTTCACCCTGTTCCCACCCGAGCAGATCGACAACCTGTACCCCGGGCCGCTGGAACCGACACCGGGCGGGCAGGTCGTCAGTCTCGTCGACTTCGACGCGCCCGATTTCGCGCGGTTTCCGCGCTTCCGCGACGCGCTGGCCACGGCGCAGACCGTGGTGCTGGAACCGGGCGACGCGATCTACATTCCCGGCATGTGGTGGCACCACGTGCGCAGCGAAGCGCCGTTCAACGTACTGGTCAACTACTGGTGGCGCCGCGCGCCGGCGCATCTCGCGTCGCCGCTGCCGGCGCTGTACCACGCGCTGTGGACGTTGCGCGACCTGCCCGAGCGCGAGAAACGGGCCTGGGCGCACGTGTTCGACTATTACGTGTTCGGGCCGGCGGACCGCGCGGGTGCGCATGTGCCCGAGACCGCGCGCGACCTTCTGGCGCCGATCGACGACACGCGCGCGCGCCGTCTCCGTGCCCGGCTGATCGCCGCGCTCAACCGCTGACAGGAGCAGGCACGACATGGATCACACCGATACACCGCCGGGCGCCATCCGCCGCGTGGTCATCGCCGGCGGCGGCACCGCGGGCTGGCTGGCTGCCTGCGCACTGGCGCATCAGTTCCGCGAGCGGCTGGACATCACGCTGGTGGAGTCGGAACAGATCGGCACCGTCGGCGTCGGCGAATCCACCGTGCCGCCGATCCGCACCTTCCACCGTTTCCTGCAGATCGACGAGCAGGCGTTCCTGCGCGCCGTGGCCGGCACGTTCAAGCTGTCGATCTCGTTCGAGCACTGGCGCCGGCCCGGCGACCGCTACATCCATCCCTTCGGCATCACCGGGCAGAGCACCTGGGCGGCCGGGTTCCATCACTTCTGGCTGGATGCCCAGCGCCGCGGCATGACGTCCGACCTGGGGGATTTCTGCCTGGAAACCCTCGCCTCGCGCGCCGACCGCTTCGCGCTCGGCACCGATCCCCAGGTCAACTACGCCTACCACCTCGACGCCGGTCTCTACGCGGGCTTCCTGCGGCGGATCGCCGAGAGTCACGGCCTCCGGCGGATCGAAGGCAAGATCCGCGAGGTCAGCCGGCATGCGCACAGCGGCGACGTCGAGGCCCTGGTGCTCGAGGATGGACAGCGGCTCGAGGGCGACCTGTTCGTCGATTGCACCGGCTTCCGTGGCCTGCTGATCGAGCAGACCCTGCAGACCGGCTACGAGGACTGGAGCGAATGGCTGCCCAGCGATCGCGCCGTCGCCGTGCAGACCGAATCCGACGGCGCACCGGTGCCGTACACGCGCGCGATCGCGCACGAGGCGGGATGGCGCTGGCACATCCCGCTGCAGCACCGTGTCGGCAACGGGCTGGTGTTCTCCAGCCGCTACATGTCCGACGACGAAGCGCACGCGAAGCTGCTGCGCGATGTCGGCGCGCGGCCGCTGCGGGACCCGTGGCTCGTGCCGTTCCGCACCGGGCGCCGGCGCAAGGCGTGGAACGGCAACGTCGTGTCGCTGGGTCTGGCCAGCGGCTTCATCGAGCCGCTGGAGTCGACCAGCCTGCATCTGACGATCAGCGCGGTCGTGCGCCTGGTGCAGCTGTTTCCGTTCGACGGCATTTCACCGGCGCTGGTCGAGGTCTTCAACGAGGTCAGTCGCGCGGAGATGGAGCACGTGCGCGACTTCATCGTGCTGCACTACCACGCCACGCAGCGCGATGAGCCGATGTGGGTCGCCTGCCGCGAAATGGCGTTGCCGCCGTCGCTCGACATCCGCCTGCGCGCCTGGCGCGAACGTGCCCATGCCTGGCAGCACGCCGACGAGCTGTTCCGGGTGGACTCGTGGACCCACGTACTGCTGGGGCAGGGGATCGCACCCGGCCCGCCGCATCCGCTAGCCCGTGCACTCGGCGACGACGACCTGCGCCGTCTGCTCGAGGGCATCCGCGCGCCCATCGAGCGCGCGGTGACGCAGATGCCGACGCAACAGGCCTTCATCGAGCGCTACTGCAGGGCGGGCACGGCCGTCTGGGGGGCAGCCGCGCAGCGCTAGGCCGGCGCGGGCGCGCGCGTGCGGCTCAGTCCGCAGCCACCGCACGCGCGCCGCGTTTGGCGGCATACATGGCGTGATCGGCGTGCGCCAGCAGCGCCCGGGTGTCCTGTCCGTCGCGTGGAAAGCAGGCGATGCCGATGCTGGCCTCGATGCCACGTCCGGCATCGGGCACGACAGGATCGATCCGGCTGAAGTGCATGCGGATGGCGTCCGCGGTGCACGCCGCATCGGACGGATCTGGGCAGCCCGGCAGCAGCACCACGAACTCGTCGCCGCCCATGCGTGCGGCAACGTCGCCCCGGCGCAGCACGCGTTCGATGCAGCGGGCCACGGCCTGCAGAAGACGGTCACCGGCCTCGTGTCCGCCGGCATCGTTGGTGGCCTTGAATCCGTCCAGATCGATATAGAGCAGGCACAGCCCCGAGGCTGCGATCCGCGCGCTTGCGCCAGCGCCGACTCGAGGGCCTGGTGCAGCGCATGCCGATTGGCCAGGCCGGTCAGCGGGTCGTGGTGGGCGAGGTATTCGAGTTGCTGTTCCGTACGCCGCAGCTCGGTGATCTCGCGTCCCACGCCGATGCGCACCCCGTACGCCGGATGCCAGGTCGCCGACCACTGCATGTCGACCAGATGGCCGGCCCTGTGCACGTAGCGGTTGCGGAAATGACGCTGCTCCTGGCCCTGCATGATCCGGCCGGCCTGGACGCGGGTGTCGGCACGGTCGTCGGGATGCACGAAATCGAAGGCCCTGCGGCCGAGGACGTCGCGGATGCCGTAGCCGAGGATGCGTTCGAACCCCGCGTTGACGAACAGATACCGCCCCTCGGCATCGACCACGCATACCGCATCGGGCAGCAGGTCCAGCACCTCGGCGGGAGCAGGCAGGATCGGCGTCATCGTGGCCCGGACGCGGTAAGAGCACCGGGGCCCAGCATGCCAGAGCGCGCACCGGGTGCGGCAGACCTCAGCGTCGGAACCAGCTGTGCAGGCGGGCGAGCAGGCGCTCGACATCATTCAGTGCGGCCCGTTCCTCGCGCACGCGCACGGCTTCGGCGGGGACATCAGTACTGATGTCGTCCACGCCCAGGTCCATGTAGCGCGCCATCCGCGCCGGATCGTTCACCGTCCAGGCCTGCAGTGTGTAGCCGCGGCGGCGGGCCTCGGCGACCGCGCGCAGATCGAGCTGCAGGTGATTGAGGCCCAGCATGTCGAAGTCGGTGCGGCGCGCGGTGCCGGGCAATGCGGCATTGGCGAACAGGGCCAGGCGCGCATCGGGCGCGGCGATGCGGGCCGCGCGCACCAGGTCCGGGGACAGCGAGGCCAGGATGACCGCATCCCCGTAACCGGAGCGCTCGACTTCGTCCAGCACCGCGGCCAGCAACGTCGCGGCGTTGTCCGCGTCGGGCTTGAGCTCCACCAGCGCCTGCGCGCGGCGATCGATGAAGACCAGCGCTTCGCCCAGCGTGGCGATGCGCTGGTCGGCGAATGCGGGGTCGAACCAGCTCCCGATGTCGATGTCGCGCATCGCCGCCAGCGGCGTGTCGACGACCGCACGCGCATCGCCGGCCATGCGCCGGAAGTCGCTGTCGTGGAACACCACGACGGCACCGTCGGCGCTGAGGCGCACGTCGAATTCGATCATGTCGGCGCCTGCGTCGATCGCGGCCTCGAACGCGGCCAGGGTGTTTTCCGGGGCGACCGCCGATGCACCGCGATGCGCGGTGACCGTCACCTCGTTGCGCAGGTTCATGCTGACCACCGCCAGCGAGGCCTGCACCAGGGCGAGCGCCAGGAACGCGGCTTCCGCGCCCCAGACGAATCGGCCCGGATGCGCGGGTACCACCTCCGCGCCGTGCCGCCTGCGGCTGCCGCCGAGGCGCAGGTACAGTGCGCGCACCAGCAGCGCGTTGAGCGTGGTGCCGAGAAACAGCGCGCCGAGCGCCGTGGCCGCGTAGAGCGTCAGATAGACCACCATGCCCGCACTGACCAGCACGCGATGCGCGGGCAGGCCGTCGAGCAGCGGCGTGGCGGCGCGGTCGTAGAGTTCGGTCACCAGCAGGGGCAGGGCGGCCACCGTCAGCGCCACGCCGACCACCAGTGCGGCGATACGGAGATGCCGGCCGCGGGTGAGCCGGCGGCTGCGGACGAGCGCCGCGCGGGGTGTCAGGCCTTCGAGCACGAGGGCCGGCGTCGCCAGCAGCCAGCGGAAATACAGCGTCGCGTGCAGACACAGCCCCGCCACGAGCACCGGCGCGAAGCTGCCGACGAACCACCACAGCGCGTCCGGTCGCGCACGCAGCACGTAGTAGGGGTCGAACCCCCCGAGCAGGCCGACATACAGCGCGCCGCCGATCGCCAGCCAGGGGAGTGCCAGAACGCCATGGGCCGCGACCTGCATCGCCGCCAGGACCGCAAGCGGGCCGGCGCGGCGCAGCATGCCCAGCAATGCGACCGCGGCGGTGCGGTAGCGGCAGCCGTGACTGGCCGACACGAGGAGCATGCCGGTCTGCTGCAGCATCACCACGAACCAGGCGAAGGCGCCGGCGAGTGCCAGCCAGGCCAATGCGAGCATCGCCCCCGCGATGCCGTCGAACTCGCCCGCGAGCGGCCTCTCGATCCAGTGCAGCAGCGCGGCGAGCGACCAGGTGGTCAACGGCGCGGTCGCGACCGTGGCGAACGCGGTGAACAGCAGGTACCAGGCGAGCATCGGCCGCAGGTGCCTGCGCAGGTCGCGGCGCATGTCGTGGACCAGCACGCCGCGCAACAGCGCGCCGTCGTCGGGTGGCGGCGCGGGTGCGGGGGCGTCAGGAGGCGAAGCGGGGCGGGTGTGCATCCGCGGCATGTCGACGGTGGGTGGGCGCGGCGCGGCACGATGCGCGGGTGCGGTCGGCCGGTGCACCGTGCCGGGTCCAGGCCCGCCGGCCGCGCATCACGTCCATCGAGGCGCGCCGGCCGGCGGTGACGCGCGGCGCCGGAGACTCAGTAACCGCGCTGCTTCTCGATCCGCGAGTCGAGCAGGGTCTTGAGCTTGTCGCAGGCGCCGCGGATGGCCTTTTCGACATCCGCGTCGTCGTGGCTGGCCCCGATCGGCTCGTCGTTCTGCAGCCGGGCCTCGAGTGCGCAGCGCTTGTCGTTGGGACCGCCCTTGGTGGAATTGCTGTCGGACAGGAACACCTCGAGCCGGCTCAGTCGCGGGAAGAACCGGCCCAGGTGCTGCTCGAGCATCGCGTTGACCCGGGTCTCGAGCGCGTCGTTGCCGTCGATGTGGTTGTCGGTGTTGAACTGGATCTTCAATGCATCACTCCTGGCCTGCGGGGGCGCAGCCTTCGATGGCGCAGACTAACCGCGCCCTGCACGGATGCTGCGTGAAACGGCCGCCGCGGCGCGAGTTCAACCGCCGCCGCGCGCCTCGATCAGGCGGCGCAGATCGCGGATTTCGTCGCGCAGCGCCCGCACTTCGGCATGCACGTCGGCCTCGATGTGCTCCTGGGTCCGATCCAGCGCGTCCAGCGTGTCGGCGTGCTCGGCCTCGGACACGGTCTGCATCGCATCGACGATGACGCCGATGAACAGATTGAGCATGGTGAACGTGGCGATGAGGATGAACGGAATGAAGAACGCCCAGGCATACGGGAACTCCTCCATCACCGGCCGCGAGATCCCCATCGACCAGCTCTCCAGCGTCATGATCTGGAACAGCGAGTAGAACGAGCGCCCCAGATTGCCGAACCAGTCGGGAAAGACCGGGCCGAACAGGTTGGTCGCGATCACCGCGCAGACGTAGTAGATCAGCACCAGCACCAGGCCGATCGACAGCAGGCCCGGGACTGCGCCGAGCAGGGCCCCGACCACGCGGCGCATCGACGGCACGATGGTCAGCACGCGCAGCACACGCAGCACGCGCAACGCACGCAGCACCGAGAACGGGCCGGTCGCCGGCACCAGCGCGATGGCGACGACCGCGAAGTCGAACAGGCTCCACGGATCACGGAAGAACTGCGCACGGTGCACGTACAGGCGGATGACGATCTCGGCCACGAAGACCGCCAGGATGACCTTGTCGGCGAGATGGATGAGCGCGCCGGCCGCCGCCATGATCGACGGCGAGGTTTCCATGCCGAGCAGAACGGCGTTGACGACGATCAGCCCGAGGATGGCGTTCTGCACGCGCGGGTGCGCGATGAAGCGGTGCAGGCGGCCACGCAGGCCGGGGAACTCGGTCGATCGGGCGTCGCGCATGGGGGCTCCGGAACAGGGCGGACGCCCTCCGCCGGACCCGCGCGGGCGGCCGGCGGAGCGGTCTCCGCGAAGCCGCGAATGGTAGCCGGCGCCGGGCGGTCGCGCAGCTTCGGCCCGGCCGGACAGGCGGGTTCGACGCGTGGGCGCGGTCGGCGCGCAGCCCGCTTCGCACGGCGCGCCGGCCGATCAGTGCCGGCTGCGCGCAGCGTGCGGCCGGTGTGGACGGGTCACGCCCGACGGTCGCCGTCGCGGACCCAGGCGGCATGACGGCGGCGCCAGCTCGTGACCAGCGCCCGGGGCGGCTCGGCGAACAGCCGCGCGCCGAGCGCGTCCGCGTCGCGCGCCAGGAGGCGCTGGCGCGCCCGGATGCAGTCGACCAGGGCGTCGATCACGTCCTCGGCGATGCCGGGCATCCGCCGCGCCTGTTTCGCCAGCACGGCGAGATCGTGATGCTGGCCGAGGATGTCGCCCAGTCGTTCGGCGCACACGCGCTGGGCGCGCATCGGCGCCGGCCAGATCGGACCGAGCAAGCGCAGGTGAAAGGCGAAGTCCTTGGTGCATTTGCGCCAGCGGTGGAAGGCCTCGTCCTCGCCGCCGCGCACCGCGGCGCGCATCGCCTTGCGGCCGCGGCGATAGCGCGCGCGAAGTCCGTGCGAGAACGCCGCGAAGCCGTCGTCGCCGACCTTCCAGCGGGCGATCCGCGGCAGGGTGTCGGCGAGTGCGTCGCGCGCGCTTCGAAGCAGGGCCTGCGCATCGTCGTGCGCATGGACGGTGTTCCGGTGCAGCGCGAGGCCGGCGCGCACCGGCGCGAAACGCGCGAGCTCCGCGGCGCTGCAGCGCGTCATCAGCCCGTCGAAGGTGTCCAGCAGCACGTCGGCATCGCGCAGGGGCCCCAGGGGCGCGGCGATCGCGCGGAACGCCGCGTTGCCGGCCGCGTCGTCGTCCAGTGCCGGACGCAGCAGACGCAGCAGTCCGCGGATCTTCTTGCAGCGCTTGCGCACGTCGTGGATCGTGCCGGCCGCATCACCGCCGTCGTCGATGCGCGCCAATGCCGCCTCGACCTGCTGACGCGCAATGCGGCGCACCGATGCGCCGGTGCTGCCGTCCTGGTGCTTGATGCGGTAGGCCATCTGAATTGCTCCCGTCGGGGGCCGGTAGATCTATCACCGCTGGCGTGAGCACGGGCACACGTCGGAAGCCGGGCGCGGAACCGGGACGCGGCGTGGCGCGGCCGCCGGCTACAGCCGTGTGTCGAAGGGCGCGGAGCGGTGCGTGCTGCCCGCGCCGGCTCTTCGCGGCGCGACGCGACGGACGGCCGCTGCACGGCCGGGCACCCGCCGTTCACGCCAGGCGATGCGACACTCCTGCGGCATCGACGCCGTGGCCCTTGCCGCCGAACCAGAGGAGTGCGCCGTGTCCGTCATCCATTCCGATCCAGCGCGCCGGTGAGCGGTGATCGTCCCGCGTCCGCATCGCGCGTGCTCGAGGGCACGTGGCGCCTGGTCGCGTACGAGGTCGAGGTGCGCGACACCGGCGAGCGGTTTCCGCCGATGGGCCAGGCACCGTCGGGCTATGTGATCTTCAGCGCCGAAGGACGCGTGTGGTTCATGCTGACCGGGGAAGGCCGCGAGCCCGGTGACACCGACCGCGAGCTGGCGCGACTGCTGGAAACCCTGATCGCCTACACCGGCCGCTACTGGGTCGAGGACGACGCCTGGGTGACCGCGGTGGACGTGGCCTGGAATCCGGCCTGGGTGGGCACCGAGCAGCGACGCCGGTTCGTGCGTGACGGCGATCGGCTGCAGGTGTCGACGCCGTGGCGGGTGATGCCGAACTGGGCCGATCGGGGCGAGACGCGCAGCATCATCAGTTTCGAGCGTGAACCCGCCGGGCCTTGAAGCAGGCGCCCCTCGCGCGCGTCCGGCGCGACGCGGGCCGGACCAGGCGCCCGTCGTGCCGGCGGCCGGCCGTCGCGGCCGCTAGACTGGGCGCCCCCCGCGCCGTCCCGAGCCGATGATCAACAACGACGTCCTGCGCAGCATCCGCTACATGCTCGATCTGAGCGACCAGAAGGTGGTCGATCTCGCGCGGCTGGCGGATCCCACCTTCGCCCTCGACAAGGACGAGGTGCGGCCGATGCTGCTGCGCGAGGACGAGCCGGGCTATGTGGTGTGCAGCGACCGCGTGCTCGCGCACGTGCTCGACGGCCTGATCGTGCATCGCCGTGGCCGCCCCGCCGGGCAGCCGGCGCGGCCGGTCGAAACCCGCATCAGCAACAACGTGGTGCTGAAGAAGCTGCGGATCGCATTCGAACTGACCGATGTCGACATGCACCAGATCTTCGTCGATGCCGGCTTTCCGGTGTCCAAGCCGGAGCTGTCGGCGCTGTTCCGTCAGGCCGGTCACCGCAATTTCCGGCCCTGCGGCGATCAGCTGCTGCGCAATTTCCTCAAGGGGCTCACCCTGCGCGTGCGCGGGGGGTGAGCGACGGCGTCAACGCTGATCGAGTGCGTGGTGGATCAGCACCACGCACTGCGAGGCGAACAGCATCGTCGGGCCGAGGGTGATCTTCGTCGCGCCGAGGCGCTCGAGGCCGGGAATCGCCTTCTTCGGCATCGGAATGTGGTCGGTCAGCAGAAAACAGGGACGATCGGCGAAGCGCTGCTCGCCGATCGGCGTGCCCTTGCGGTCCATCAGGAACAGCTGGTGATCGACCGCGAGCGCCTGCACCAGGCGCTCGAAGCTGCTGGTGCGCACGCTGACGCCGGCTTCGACCGCACGTTCCTCGTCCTTGCCCATGCCGCGTGAGGCATCCAGCGCACGCGCCACCTTGCCGAGCAGGGTGCGCTCGTCGAAGCCGCCGATGTCGTGCATGGCGTCGACCTCGAAGCGCAGGGTGCGCGAGAAGTCGCGCGTGCTCTCGAGCACCAGATAGACCACCACACCGGGTCGGTGCGCCTGCGCCACGAAGAAGGCGTTCATCAGTGTGTGCGCGAGGATTTCGGTGTGCGCCTCGCCGCCGACCTGGGCGAGCAGGGCCTGGCTGTCGGTGGGGGCCGCACGGGCGCGGAGCACGAAGGTTCGCATGGCAGTCCTGGCGTCGGAATCGTCAAGTCACGTGCTGCGATGTGACGCGTGCATTGTCTCCGCAATGCCGCGGCCGCGCGATCGGGGATGGTGCGCGAACGGCGTGCACGCCGAGGCGGCGATGCCCGCGGCGGCACGCCGCGCCGCGACCGCACGACGGCATGGCTCCGTGTGCCGCCCGTTGCGGGCCTGCGATGCGGGGTTCACGGCCTGCATGGAAGATGGCCGGCACCTCCAGGAGTTCGCCATGCGCCGCCATCTCTCGGCACAGGATCTCGGCCTGAGCGTGGGCCCGAACGACGAGGCCGCGCTGTTCAAGTGGTTGCTCGCCAGCATGCTGTTCGGGCATCGCATCGCGCAGACGATCGCGGCGCGGACCTGGCAGGTGCTCGTCGATCGGGGCTGCGGGACGCCGCAGGCCCTGGCCCGCTGCCCCCATGCCGCGCTGGTGCGAATGCTCGGCGAAGGCGGGTACCGACGCTACGACGTGTCCACCGCGCGCCGCCTGTCGCGGCTGGGACAGCGGCTGGTCGACGAGTACGACGGGCAGGTCCACGGCATCGCCCGGGCGGCCGATGGCCGCGCCGACTTCGAGCGCCGGCTGCTCGCCTTCGACGGCATCGGCCCCGTCACGCTGCGGATCTTCATGCGCGAGGCGGCGCCTGCGTTGTACGGCGTGCATGGCGCGGAGTGACGCCCGGCGCGGCGCGCCGGGCGCGTCACGGTCTCGCGGCGCACCAGGCCGCGCGCGCTTCGGCATCCAGATAGGTCCAGGCGACGAAGCGGCTCTGTTTGCTGCCCTGGGCCATGGGGACCTCGCGCACGTCGAGCGCGCCGGCCTGGCGCAGCTGGCGACGCAGGCCCGACAGGTGCTCGGCACGCGAGACCAGGCTGCTGAACCACAACACGCGGTCCGGGATGTCGGCACTCTCGTGCACCATCCGGCGCAGGAACCCGGCTTCACCGCCCGGACACCAGAGCTCGTGCGCGTGCCCGCCGAAGTTCGACGCGGCCCGCAGCGGGCGCCCGCGCGCGGGCGTTGCGGCGGATCCGAGCTGGCGCCGCTTGCGATCGCCCGCGTACGCGGCGTCGGCGGCCGAGGCGTGGAACGGCGGATTGCACAGCGTCAGATCGAAGCGGTCGTCCGCGCCGACGATGCCCTCGAAGATGTGCTGTCGGCGCGGTTGCCGGCGCAGCGCGATCGCGCGTTCCAGACGGTTGGACGCGATGATCGCCGCGGCGACCTGGAGCGAGGTCGCGTAGATGTCCGCGCCGACGAAGCGCCAGCCGTATTCGGCGTGACCCAGCAGCGGGTAGATCGCACTCGCGCCCACGCCGACATCGAGCACGCGGATCGACAGGCCGCGCGGAATACGGCCGTCGCCGGTGTCGGCCAGCAGGTCGGCCAGGCCGTGGAGGTAATCGGCGCGGCCGGGAATGGGCGGGCACAGCGCGCCGTCGGGCAGGTCCCAGTGGGCGATGCCGTAATCGGCGCGAAGAATGGCGCGGTTGAGCGCGCGCACGGCGACCGGGTCGTGGAAATCGACGCTGGCCTCGCCGCGCGGCGTCGTCACCAGGTGACCCGCCAGCGCCGGGTCGGCCTGGACCAGACGGCCGAAGTCGTAGCGGCCCTGGTGCCGGTTGCGCGGATGCGTGGTCGGCGTGGCGGCCGGGCGATGTGCAGGTGGGCGGTCGTCTGGGGAGCGGGTGGACGTCATGGAAAGCGCTTGGAGCGGAACGTGCTGGGGCGATGCGGGGGTGGGGCTGCGCGGCTAGTCCTCGTCCTGCGCCTCGCGGCCCTGCTGGCGGATCAGTGCGAGCTCGCGCGCATCGTTGATCGCGTCGCGCACGCCGTCGAGATCGATGGTGCGCGCGTCGAAGGTGAAGCGCCCGGTCAGTGCGGTATCGGGCCGAAGCTCGCCCAGTTCGAACAGGGCCCACAGCTCCTCGCCGTACCAGGTGTCGAGCAGGTCCGGCGCCCAGCGGCCGAGCGTGGCCGTGAGATTGTTGACGTCGCGCAGCAGCATGCTGCGCGCGGCATTGTTGCCGGTGGCGCTGACTACCTGCGGAAAATCGATAATCACCGGTCCGTCGGGCGCGACCAGCACGTTGTAGGCCGACAGGTCGCCGTGGATCAGCCCGCAACACAGCATGCGCACGATCTGGCGTATCAGCACGGTGTGGAATTCGCGCGCCTGGTCCGGCTCGAGTTCGACCTCGCCCAGACGCGGCGCGGACTGTCCGTCGGCATCGGTGACCAGCTCCATCACCAGCACGCCGTGGAAGAAGCCGTAGGGTTCGGGCACGCGCACGCCGGCGTCACGCAGCCGATAGAGCGCGTCGACCTCGGCGCTCTTCCATTCCGCCTCCTGCTGCCGGCGGCCGTAGCGGCTGCCGCTCGCGACCGCGCGCGCCTCGCGGCTGCCGCGTGATTTGCGGCCCTCCTGGTACTGCACGCGGTTCTGGAAGCTGCGCTGCGCCATGTCCTTGTAGACCTTGGCGCAGCGGAGGGCGTCGCCGCAGCGCACGACGTAGACCGCGGCCTCCTTGCCGCTCTTGAGCGGGCGCATCACAGCGTCGATGACCCCTTCGTCGATCAGGGTCTGCAGGCTTGCGGGTGTTTTCAAGACGTCGGAATCCGGGCGCGGGCACCGCGCAGGGGCTGCAGTGTGGCCGAAAGCCGTGCCGGGCGCTCGCCTGCCGGCTGCGAGCGCGGAAGGGCCGTCACGTCCGGCCTGGAAAAAGGGCCGGGGCCGCGCGCGACCCGCGACGGCGCCTGGCGCGAACGCGCCTGCGGGTCCGGCCGGCGCCTCCCGGTCAGGTCCGCGTCCGCCTGCCGATCCCCGACGGGGCGATGCCGGCGACGATCACCAGGCCCTCGCCACGGCGAGCGGCCGCCCGGCAGACGCCGGCACCTGCGCGACCGCCTGCGATTCCGCCACCGGGACCGTGCAGGTCGCATTCGCGCGCACGCACACCCGGCCTGTGACGGGCGTCGGACCATCGGCCCGTGCCCGGTGTCCCGGTGGTATCCGCAGGCGGGTGCCGGAGCACCTCGCGACGTCGTGACCGCGCCGGCGCGGCTCAGTCGAGCGCCTGCAGGATCAGGCTGTGCCAGCCGGTGCGGTAGGTTTCGTAGCCGGGTGACGCCGCGTGCGCGATGCAGTGCGGCCGGCCCCGCCAGGTGACGTCGACGGCGGTGCGGGCACTGGCGAACACACGGTCGCGGCCGTCGAATTCCAGCACGTCCTGGTCCGCGCCCGGGCTCGAATCGGCGAGGATCCGCCCGCCGTCGTCGACGATGCAGACCCGGCTGCGCGGCCATTCCGCGTCCGACAGCGGCGTGCGCGTCACGATGGTCTGGGCCAGCGCATCCCAGCGAAACACGATGCCCAGCACCGCGAGCGGCGCGCCGTCGATGCGGCCGCCGTGACGCACCGTGCACGAGTAGACCAGCGCGCGTTCGCCGCCGGCGAGTGGGCTGGCATGGACCGACTGGAACCCGTAGTCGTCGCCCGATCGGGTGCGGATGGCGCTCTGGAACCACGGCGTGTCGATGACGTTCGCGCCGACCGAGGTGTACTGCCGCGGTCGGCCGTTGGCGAGCACGCGACCGTCCAGGCTCGCCAGCACGAGGTCGAAATACACCGTGTACGAGTCGAGGATCTGCGACAGCCGGCGACTGGCGTGGCCGAGCGTGTCCGCGTCCGGACGCAACGCGGCCTCGACCAGCGAGGGATCGGTGGCCCACCAGCGCACGTCGCAGCTGCGTTCGTAGAGATTGCGGTCGATCAGGTCGATGTTGCCGAGCGCGAGGCCCGCCAGCCGCGTGTGCCGGACCTCGCTCTGCAGGCGCTGCAGCCTCGATTGCAGATCCAGGCTGGTGGCGCCCGCCATGCGATCGATGTCCTGCGCGGTGTCGCTGACGTTGCGCGACAGGGTGTCCATCTCCTGCGCGATCACGCCGAAGCTGCGTCCCGCCGCGCCGATGCGCACCGCCTCGATGCGGGCGTTCATCGAGATGATCCGGGTGACCCGGTTGATTTCGTCGATCCGCTGCAGTGACTGGCGCAGCTGGCGGAGCAGGGCATCGGAAATGCCGGCCACGGAGCGGATGTGATCATCGACGCTGGCCTCGGCCACCGCGCTTGCGACAGGTTCGGTCATGACGCTCCCAGGGTGGTGCGGGCGGTGGGGACGGGCAGTGCGTTCCAGCGCTATCGGCCGCGTCGACGCGAACTTGAACCTCGTCGATGCGACGCGCGAGCGGCGTGCGTGGCGACGGCGCCGTCGCCCCGTCGCGCTGCCGGCAGCGCGACTGCAAGGACGACGCCAGGCCTCCTGCACCACGCGGCGAGCCGTTGCCCCTGCGTCCGTGTACTCGAGGTGATGAACCTCGCCATGTGCGCGGCCACTTCACGGATATCCCTGCATGTACGTCAATAACTGCACGCTTCGAATCGCTTCTGCACGCGCAAATCGTTCCGCCCTGCCTAGGCTGCACGTCGTCGAATCGTGCATGCACCGTGCATGCGAAAGGATCCCTGCGAATGACTGCCTGTCCCCACCGTCGTCAGCCCGCTGATGCCCTGTCCGCCATCCAGGCGACGTCGAGGCCGTCGGGTGCGCTGTCGGCGCGCTTCCTCGACTTCGTCGCCGAGCCCTCGTTTCCCTGCGTGGGATCGAAAGCCGCGCTGGCCCGGGGCGCGATCCGCCCGTTCGAGTTCGGACGCCTCGGCGACCGGGCCAACGACGCACCGCTGCTCGACACGCTGGCCGCGTTCGCGGACATGATCGATGCGGCGCCGGAGGACGACACCACGGTGCATTCGCTGGTGGCGCTGTTCGACGGGCCGGCCGATACCGACGAACAGCGCTTCGAGGCCGTGCTGTGGTCGCAGTTGCAGCGCCTGCACGATCTGGACGCGAAGCGCGGCACCCGCTGGGCTGCCGACGTCAGCCGCGATCCCGACGATCCGCATTTCAGCCTGAGCCTGGCCGGCCATCCGTTCTTCGTCATCGGGCTGCATCCGGGCGCGTCGCGCCGGGCCCGCCGCTTCGATGCGCCGGCACTGGTGTTCAACTCGCACCGCCAGTTCGAGCAACTGCGCGCCGACGGCCGTTACCAGAAGATGCAGGCCGCGACCCGCCAGCGCGACATCGCCCTGCAGGGCTCGATCAATCCGAATCTCGCGGACTTCGGCGCCGCTGCCGAAACGCGCCAGTACAGCGGACGCCGCGCCGAGTCCGACTGGACCTGCCCGTTCCGCGTCCGGAGTGCGCGATGACGGCCGAGACGACGTACCAGCGGATTCCGCCGTGTTCCGGACGGGCGGTGGAGCTGGAGGCCGGGGACGTGCTGGTCGTGATGGATCCGATGGGCCAGCAGGTGAGCGATCTGACCGCGTTCGCGCGTGACGATCTGGCGGAATACCTCTCGTCCGGGCGGTCGATCGACTACGCCTCGCGACTGCTGCTCACCACCGGTGACGTGCTGTACTCCAACCGCAGCAATCCGATGTTCACCATCATCGAGGACACCTGCGGCCGGCACGACTTCACCCTGACCCCGTGCTCGAAGCGGATGTTCGAACTGCTGTACGGTGAAACCGAGGGGCGGCCGGGCTGCGAAGGCAATCTCGCGTCGGCGCTCGCGCCCTACGGTATCGGCATCGACCGCATTCCGGTCGCCTTCAACATCTTCATGCACGTCACCTTCGACAGCGAGACAGGGCAGGTGGCGGTGCGGCCGCCGCTGAGCGGCCCCGGGGATTTCATCCGTCTGCGCGCGGAAATGCCGATGGTGGCGGCGATGACGGCCTGCTCGGCCGGGCAGTCCAACAACTTCAGCTACAAGCCCATCGATTTCCGGATCGAGCGCGCCGGCGTGGCCCCGGGCGGCTGAGCGCCCGGCACGTCGCCTCGCATCGGCCGGCGTCAGAACCGCGTGCCGACGGGCAGGTAGCGCCAACGGCCGGGTGGCATCTTCGCCAGCGGGATGCGGCCGATGCGGATGCGGCGGATCGCGGTCGCTTCGAGTCCCACCTGGGTGCACATGGCACGCAGCTGGCCGCGGCGCACGTCCTTGATCGCGAAGCGCAGGCGGGCCTCGCTCTGCCAGCTGACCTTGCACGGCGGCAGGCTGCGTCCGGCGTACTGCAGGCCGTGGTTGAGCCGGGCCAGGCCGTAGGGCGCGAGCTCGCCGCTCACTTCGACCACGAATTCCTGCTCGAGGCCTGCCAGATCCTCGGTGAGCCGCCGGCGCACACGCCCGTCCTGTGTCAGCACGATCAGGCCACTGGCGTCGAGGTCCAGTGGCACGAGCGGCGTGAGCCGGTGGAAATGGCGCTGCAGCATGCGCACGTCGGACGGATCCTCGGCCCAGCGTGTGTCCGGCCGGGCGAGCGCGAGGATGGCATCGATACCCGCGTCGGGATCGAACCCGATCGGCGCGTGCAGCAACAGGGTGGCCGGCTCGACGGCCTCCAGGCGCGCTGCGGGATCGATCGCGACGGTCTCGTCGCCGACCATGCAGTGCGGGCGCTCGACGACGTGCCCGTCCACGGTGACCCAGCCGCCCTCGATGTACTGCGCGGCTTCGCTGCGCGAGCATCGGGCCAATGCGGCGACACGTTTCGCCAGGCGGACGGAATCGGGCATTGGCTCGGTGCGCTGTCGGGCCGGGCAGTGTAGCGGCCGCTGCGGCGCGTGCGGGCCGCACACGCGTATGAGATGGGCGCCGCGTGTCGCCTGCGCCGCGCAGCCGGCGTCCGCACTGTTCCGCGGCGCACACGAGACTTCATTGTGTCGGCCGTCGGCCGATAACGCAGGCACGCGGCGTCGCGACGGTGTGGCACAGCAGCGGCTCGCGGTGCGTCCACACACGGTGTCCACGTCGTGCCGCCATCATCACAGGCCCTGAAGGCGGATCGCCGGTTTCGAGAGCATCCCATGTATCTGCAGCAGTTCTTCGGCGATACCCCCGAGCCCCGCCAGTGCGCCGAATGCCAGGGCGACCAGCGTCTGGGCTTCGATTTCCGCATGGCGTTCCAGCCGGTGGTCGACGCGCGCGACCGCTCCGTCTACGGCTACGAGGCGCTGGTGCGCACGCCGGAGGGCGGCAGCGCCGCGGACGTGATCGCCCAGGTCACGCCCGATCTGCTCTACCGCTTCGACCAGACCTGCCGGGTACGTGCCATCGCCACGGCGGCGGCGCTCGGGCTGCAGTCGCGGCTGTTCATCAACTTCTTTCCCAATGCGGTCTACCAGCCGGCGACGTGCATCCGGCTCACCCTGCGCGCAGCGCAGATCTCCGGCTTTCCCACCGAGAACCTGGTGTTCGAGGCCGCGGAATCGGAAGAGGTGCGCGACCAGGCCCATGTCCTGCGCATCTTCAACGACTACCGCAGCCGCGGCTTCCAGACCGCCATCGACGACTTCGGCGCCGGCTATGCCGGGCTCACCACGCTGACCGGCTTCCAGCCCGATCTGATCAAGCTCGACATGGCGCTGATCCGTGGCATCGACAGCGACGCCGTGCGACAGGCCATCGTGGCCGGGATCCATCACATCGCCAGCCGCATCGGATCGACGCTGCTGGCCGAAGGCGTCGAAACGCCGGCCGAGTACCGCGCGCTGCGCGCACTGGGAATCGACCTGTTCCAGGGCTATCTGTTCGGGCGCCCGTCGCTCGAACAGCTCGATACCGTGCCCGCCGCGCTGTGGGAGGCACTCGACGCCTGAGCGGCGCCGCGCGTCGCGCGCCGTCGCCGCCGATCGGCGGCGAACCGCTCACCACGCGATCGGTGTGCCCCGCCAGTCGAAGAAACCGCCGCTGTCGTGCGGCGCCAGCCGCTCGATGACCGCGAGCAGATGTGCCGCCGCGTCGCGCGGCGTCTGCACCTCGAGCCCGGCCTTCGCGAACGGCGTGGACAGGGCGGTGTCCACCGTGCCCGGATGCAGGGCCACGCAGATCGCCTGCGGCGCCCGTCGCCCCAATTCGATCGCGGCCGTGCGCACCAACTGGTTCAAGGCCGCTTTCGACGCCCGGTAGGCATACCAGCCGCCCAGCCGGTTATCGCCGATCGATCCCACGCGCGCCGACAGGGTGGCGAACACGGCCTTGCCCGTCCGCGGCAGCCGCGGCAACACATGCTTCATCAGCAGGGCCGGGCCGATCGCGTTGATCGCATAGGCATGGGCGAGATGGGCGGCATCGAGCTCGCGGAGACTCTTTTCCGGCGTGAAGCCGGCGCCGTGCAGGAACCCGGTGGCATCGAGCACCAGCCGCAGTTCGCCGTGCGCGCAGGCCTCGTCCACCGCCGACCTGATGCTCGCCTCGTCCGTGAGATCGAGGTGGAGCGGTCCTGAACGACGGGTGCCCAGGACATGCACGAAGCGCCCGCTGGCCGACAGCGCCGCGTCAAGCGCAGCGCCGATGCCGCCGCTGGCGCCGACCACCAGTGCGGTGCCGCCGGGCGAAACGGAGTCGAGCGCAGGAAGGGAATCGGACATCGGGATCGACACCGCCAACCGGGCGTGCAGTGTGCCGCAGGACACTTTCGCTGCGGTGACGGCGGAGGCGCCGCGGCGTGCAAGCGACCGGGAGCGGACCGGAGCGGCGCGCTCTGGATCCGCGCCCGTCCGCGGACGACGGCGCGCGGGCGTCCGCGCTCAGGGACGCTCGATCGCCTCGAGCACGCGCGTGACCACGCCGGCGAGGTCGGGCGTCCAGCGTGTGACGATGACCAGGTCGTGTGTGCGGTCGACATAGACATGATTGCCGCCGAAGCCGGCCGCCCAGAACGCGCCCTCCGGCGCGGCCGGAATCGCCGCGCGCCCGGTATTGAGCCACCACAGATAGCCGTAATCGGTCTTCATCGCCGACGGCGTCAGCGACCGTGTGATCCAGTCCGACGACAGCAGGCGTTGCCCGTTCCACACACCGTCGCGCTGCATCAGCAGGCCGAAGCGCGCCAGGTCACGCGTGTTGATGACCATGCCGCCGCCGAAGTGGCCGCCGCCGGACACCGACTGCATCTGCAGGCCGTCGAGCGTGATCCACGAGGTGTCGTAGCCCGCCCAGCGCCAGCCCGGCGAGGCGCCGATCGGGTCCATCACCCGACGCTTGAACACCTGCGGCGCGGGCTCGCGCTGCAGCTCGAGCAGGGCGAGCGCGAGCAGATTCACGCGCACGTCGTTGTATTTGTAGCGCGTGCCGGGTGCGTGCAGCGGACGGTTCGCCGGATCGTCGCCCTCCGGCCGGTCGGCCCAGTCGTGGATGTCCCACAGCGTGCCGCTCCAGTCCGAGGTCTGTTGCAGCAGATGGGTCCAGGTGATCGCGCCGTTGTGCGCGCCCTCGAACCACGGTCCATGGACGTGGCTGGCCACGCGCTGTCCGGGATCGGGCAGCAGGCCGTCGTCGTAGGCGAGGCCGGCCACCACCGACAGCGTGCTCTTGGCCACGCTGAAGGTCATTTCCGGCCGGCGCGTGTCGCCCCATTCGGCGACGATGCGTCCGCCGCGCAGGATCATGCCGTTCGCCGGGCCGCGCGTGCCGACCGGACCGAGGATGCGGTAGCCGGGTTCACGCGGACCGAAGGACGCCACCAGTGCGTCGCGCAGATCGGCCGGCGCCTGCTCGCCGTGCTCGCGTGCCCAGTCCACGGCCGCGGCGAGCCGGACCGGGTCGAAGCCGGCGTCCGAAGGCGCGACCTCGGCCCAGGCATCGCGCGGCGGCACGTAGTCCTGCGCCAGCAGGGGCAGGCACAGCAGCCACAGCGCGAGGGGCGCGAGCGCGCGAAGTCGGATACGCATAGGGTGAAATCCAGCGGACGGGGGGCCATTGCAGCAGACGCGAGCGAGATCGAACAGGGCGCGTGGGCGGCTGTCCGCACCCCGCATCAGCTGCACCGCGCGTACATGGGGCCGACCGCGCTGCGACGCGCGTGATGCGCTGGTCGATCCGCCACGGCCTGCACGACAATGGCGGCACGGGCATGCGCCTGCACACAGGAAGCATCGATGATCGTGACTCGCATCGGCTCGGGCAGGGCGCGCACCTGGGGTCTCGCGTTCGCGATGGCGGCGGGTCTGGCGCAGGCCGAAGACGACTCGGCGCTGCATGCGCGCTATTCCAAGGCGGTGCGCGCCGCGATCCATGCACACTGGACGCCGCCACCGCAGAGCCACGGCGGCCACTGCGCCTTGCAGCTGCGTCAGCTTCCCGGCGGCAGCCTCCTGCATGTCGAGCCGCTGGAGGACTGCAGCTTCGACGAGGCCGGCCGGGCCGCCGTGGTCCGCGCGGTGTTCGCAGCGGATCCGCTGCCGTATGCCGGCTTCGAACGGGTGTTCAACCGTGACGTCCGCATCGTGTTGCGCGCCGACTGAGCGCGGGCGCATCACGGTTGCGCGGCCGTCCGCACGGGCGGCGGCCCGTGTGGCTCATCGCCGGACCACGCCAGCGCGACGCGTCAGCCGCGCAGACGCTGCAGCTGGTTCTGCAGCGTCTCGATCTGGCCACGCAGCTGCGCATTCTCGCGCTCGAGTTCGTCCACGCGGCGACGCAGCGCTCGGGCATCGGCCGGGGGCTCGTCGCCCGCGGCGTCCGCAGCGTCGGAGGCTTCGGGCTTCGTGCGCTTGCGCGCGTCGCGCGCGCGTTTCGCCGCCTGCCTGAGTTCGGCCTTGCCGGCCTGGGCGGCGCTGCGCTGCTCGTCTTCGGGCAGGCTGGCGACGGCGGCCGCGGCGCTGATCGAGATCGCGCCCGCCTTCAGGGCCTCGACCACTTCCGGCGCGGCCTGGGCGTGGATGCGCTCGATCATCGAGACCTGGTTGCTGCTGAGCTTGGCCTCACGCGCGAGCTCGGCGCGGCTCACCGCCACCGGCATGTCGTCCCACGGTGGCCGCGCGTCGGCGTCAGCGTCGGACGTGGCATCGGACGCCGCGGTGGCCGTGGTCGAACCCGTATCGCGCTGCGCCTTCTGCCGCGCGCCCAGGATGGCGCGCTTGCGCAACGCGAGCACCCCGCGCTGGTAATCCGAGACGCTGCGTCGACCCAGGTGCTGCTCGATCATCCACAGGTGCACGTCCTCCATCGATTGGAAGCGGGTGTTCTGCACCGTGTTGAACGGCAAGCCGTGCTTCTGGCAGATGCCGTACCGGTTGTGGCCGTCGACGAGGATGTCGTTCCACAGCACCAGCGCATCCCGGCAGCCCTCGGCCAGAAGACTGCGTTCGAGCGCTTCGTATTCGTCGGCGGTCAGCGGATCGATATAGGCCTTGAGCTCTTCGAGAACGACGATGTCCATGCGGTCCGGGCGGCGGGAGGGGCGCGCATTGTAGGTGCGCGCGTTCTCGGATGCCGAGACCGGAGGGCGTCGGCGCCGCGAGCACCGCGGCTGCGGCAGGCCAGCACGCTCCGGCGCCCGCGCGATCGTTGCCGCTGCAATGCGGTCCACGGCCGGGTCACGTCCGGGCGCGCCGCGTGCAGCAGCACTGCCGTCGATGCCGCGACGGCGCGCGCTGACGACGGCGCCGGTGCGCAGGCCGATCAGCGCAGACGCCGACGCCGTGGCCGTTCGCGCGCGGCGCTGCGCGCGATCAGCGAGGCACTGCCGAGCGTGATCGCATCCTCGACCGCACCGGTGGCCTTCTGGCCGTAGCGCTTCATCGCACGCACGCGCAGATTGAAGGTCAGATAGGCCGCGCCGACCGCGGCGCCGGCGCCGAGCACCGCGGCCAGTCCGCGCTGCTCACGCGGCGCGAGCGCCGCGCCCGCGAGGGCACCGGTCACGATGCGCGCGAGCATGCCGGCGGGCACGATGCGGTCGGGCGCGTCGTCGAGCTTGTCGCCCGCCAGCTCGCCCGCGGCCAGCGCCTTGGCGCCCGCGGATACCAGAGGATTCGCCAGCAGGCGCGGCGCGCCGTTGCCCGCGGGCAGCCGTCCGTTGCAGGCGGCCGCGGTGACGGTGGCCAGCGGCGTCATCGCGCGCATACCGGCGACGGCGCCCATGAGAATCGAGTGGATCAGTGCCATCGGAGAGTTCCTTCGCTGTGGACGGGGCGTGGTCGGCGGCAGGCGATGGGCAGTGAAGCGCGTGCCCGCGACCGTCGGCGGTGACGACACCGATCATGGTCGCGGCCCGTGAATCCGGCGTCGTTGCGCGGCCCGCGGGTGGTTCGCGACACGTCAACACTTCGGGGATGTGCACGCACCCGGGTTTGCGCCGTCCGCGGGCAGGCGCTAATGTGACCGGGCAGCGTCGAACACACACCGTGAATCCACCGGTACATCGCGAGCTGCATTCCCCCGTCTGTTCTGATCCAAGGAGATGCTCCATGGAGATCGCCGATGCGCGTGTCGCCAGCTTCCATTACACCCTGACCGACGACTCGGGCGCCGTCCTCGACCAGTCACCCGCGGCCCAGCCGCTGCAGTACCTGCACGGCGCGGGCAACATCGTGCCCGGCCTCGAGCAGGCGCTGACCGGCCGCAAGGCCGGTGATGCGTTCGATGTCACCGTGAAGCCCGAGGACGCCTACGGGCTGCGCAACGAGCAGTTGATCCAGTCGGTGCCGCGCGAGGCCTTCCAGGGCGTGGACACCATCGCGCCCGGCATGCAGTTCCAGGCGCAGGGGCCCGGCGGGGCGATGCTGGTGACCGTGGTCAGCGCCGATGACGCGCAGGTGCGCATCGACGGCAATCACCCGCTCGCCGGGCGCACGCTGCATTTCGCCGTGCGCATCGACGGCGTGCGCGAAGCGAGCGCCGACGAGCAGGCCGAAGGCCGCGTGGCAGCGCCGGCCGGCTGATACACGCGCAGCACGGCGACGCCTGGTGCTCGCCAGGCGTTGCATGCGTGTGCGCGCAGCCGCCTTCGTTCGGTCGCATGCTCCGCGCCGCCGTGGCGCGCGGAGGTGCAGGGGCACCGGAATGTCCGCGGACGCGCGAGACCACGCCGGATTCCCGGGCGCGCGGGCCCGGAGTGGTGTGTCGGCGCAGCGCGCCGCGCCGGGCGGCACGGCGAGTGCATTCACGGCGCGTCGCGAGCGCGCCGGGAATACTCGCGCCCCCGCCATCCGGAAACGCCGCCATGCCCCGTCCCTCGTCGATGTTCCTGGTCGCGACGCTGCTGGCAGCGTGCGCCTCGCCCGGTACCGGCATGGCCGGCAGCGTGCCGAACGTGCCGGTGCCGGACGTGGATCTGCAGCGCTACGCCGGGCTCTGGTACGAGCAGGCGCATCTGCCGATGTTCTTCCAGCGCAAATGCGTGGCCGATACCACCGCGCACTACACGCCGCAGGCCGACGGAACGATCGCGGTGGTCAATCGTTGTCGCACCGAGGACGGCAGCTTCAATGAGGCCGAAGGTGTCGCACGCCGGGTGGACGGCAGCACATCGCGCCTCGAGGTCCGGTTCGCGCCCGGCTGGTTGGCCTGGGCGCCGATGGTCTGGGGCGACTACTGGGTGATCGCGCTCGACGACGACTACCGCTGGGCGATGGTCGGTTCGCCCGATGCGGATTACCTGTGGATCCTGTCGCGCACGCCCACGCTCGATCCCGCGATCAAGGCCGATCTCGTGGCACGCGCGCGGGCGATGGGGTATCCGGTCGACAAGCTGGTCGACACGCCGCAGGGCGGCGACGCGTCGGCATCCTGATACGACGGGACGCGCATGCGTGTACGCGCGGGCGTGGCCCCAGTGCGTGATCGGGACGGCGGTGCCATTGTCGGCGCGCTGCCGTTCGCCCCAGAGTTCCGCATGCGGGCGGATTTGCAGGGAATCGACGTCGGCCACGATCCCGGCCGGACGCCAGCCCGTGCCGGCATTCATGCAGCATGGTCTGGGAAGCGGCTTGGAGCGCGGCGTGATCATTGGAGCCGATGTCGCGTGGCGGGGCGCCGGACACCCGGCGCGCGGAGTCGGGCCGGGACCGTAGCGGCCGAAGACGAAGGGAGCGCCGCCGCGCCACACCAGGCCGTGTCCGCCCCCGTGCGCGCCGGCAACCGGGGTTGCGAGCAGGAACGGCAGCCGCATCGTCCACACCATGACTTCGAGCTTCCCGCACGCGTAGCGCGGCGGCATCGGCCGCGTCCTCCCGGGATTCGCGCGAGCGCGCCGTATGCTGTCCTGCCGGAATGGACATCCCCGACACGATGACGCCTTCGCCGCGCGATCCGTATCCCGATGCCCTGCGCGCCGGCGCGCTGCTGGTCGTGGTGTTCGGACACTGGATCGCGACCTTGCCGCGCGTCGTCGATGGCGCGCTGGCGGGCACCGATCACCTTCTCGCGGTCTGGGACACCGCCGGCATGCTGACCTGGCTGGTGCAGGTGGTGCCGCTGTTCGTCTTCGTGTCGGCGGCCGTCAGCGCGGACGGCGTCGCACGCCGGCTGGCACGTGGTGGCCAGGCGCACTGGTGGGGCGGCCGCGCACTGGGTCTTGCGCGGCCCACGGTCACCTATCTGGCGGTGCTGACGGCACTGGTCGCGGTGTCGATGCTGGCCGGCGGCTCCCTGCATACCGTCTTCAACACCTCGTTGACGGTGCATCTGTGGTTTCTGCTGATGCTGCTGACGGTGCAGGCGCTGCTGCCCTGGTGCCTGCGGCTCGATGCGCGCTTCGGTCTGGGCGCGGTCGCCGGGCTGGTGGTGGCTGCGGCGGTGCTGGATCTGGTGCGTGGAGGCGTGACGTCGATCGACGCCGTCGGCACGCTCGGTGCGCGGGTGACGGCGCGGCCCGCAGGCCTCGCATGGCTCAACATGCTGGTGGTCTGGTTGATTCCCCAGCAGCTCGGCATCGCCTGGACACGGGGGCGCATACGCGGCGTCGGTGCCGGCGCGGCGCTGCTGCTACTGGGCGCGGCCTGGCTCGCCGCGGCGCTGGCCAGCGGCTACCCGGTCGCGATGGTCGGCGTGCAGCTGGCCGGCAACAACATGCTTCCGCCGACGCTGGCCCTGGTCGGGGTGATGTGGCTGCAGGTCGGCGCGGTGCTGGCGTTCGAGCCGCTGGCGCGTCGCATCCTCGCGGGACGTGCGCCCGCGCGCGTGATCGCCGTCCTGGGGGCGCTCGGTATGCCGCTCTACCTCTGGCACAAGCTGGCCGAGTGGCCGGCGGCATGGCTGGGGCTGCACTTGGGGCTGCCGATCGATGCCGGGCTGCCCGGCGAGCCCGGATTCTGGCTGGGCCGGGCCTGCTGGATCGCGCTGTGCCTGGTGATGGTGGCGCCGGTGATCGTCGCGGTGGTGCACTTCGAGCTGCGGCGGACGCGCGACGTACCGGCGGCGGCGACGACGGCGCGGGTGCTGGCCGGCGGGGTTGCCCTGTATGCGGGGCTCGGCGCTGCGCTGGCCTGGGGGGCGTGGCCGGGTGCCGTCATCGGACTGGTCGCGGTCGCGCTGGCGTCGTGGATGCTGCGGCGCCGGGGCGGCCCCGCGCCCGGCGGGTCGGGACCGCCGATGACCTGATCCGCGCCGAGCGGCGCCGGGCCGGGCCGGGCGCGGGACACGTCGGGATCGGGCCGGCGCCCCTACGGCATCCGGGCAGGCCGCTACCGGCCCGGCTCGCCATCACCGCCAGGCCGGCAGCCGGCTAGTCCCCATCCGATCCGGCGCGCCGACGCCCTGGACACGGGACACCTCACGAACCGGTGCGACGGGGACGGGCGCATGGGCCTGCGTCGCCGGTGTGGCGCGCCGCCGCCGATGGGCCGGCTCAGTCGCCGGTGGAGGTCCGCCGATGGATGCGCGGCGCGGCGTCGGCCTGGCCGGAGGCGGTGGAAGCGGGCTCGGCCTCCGGGGCCTCCTGCATCGCCGGTGCGTCGGGCACTTTCGCGGCCCGGGCTTCGCGCTTGCGCGCGTCCTTGGCCTCCTGTTTCTTCTGCTTGGCCAGCTCGCGCTGGCGCTTCTCGAACCCGTAATTGATCTTCGCCAAGTCGACGTCTCCTGATCGGTGTCCGGGAATCAGCGGCGCGCGCGCGCAGGCGCGGCGGGTGCCGCAGCCGCGGTTCCGGTGGCTGCGGCCGGAGCGGCACGGCGCTGGATCGGGGTGTTGCCGAGCACTTCGACCTTGCCACCGGCCTTGCGGAACGCGGCGATGTCGGCGGCGATGCGGTCGTGGCTCATCGACGGTGCCTGCTTGGACTTGCGCTCGGCGGTGGGCTGGGTGGCGGGCTTGGGGCTGCTGGACATGGAGTCTCCGTTCATACCGGTGCGGATGGAATGCGCGCGCTCCGCCCTGGAGCGGGCGGGTGCGGCGATGGTCGGCCCCCCTCGCGTGCAGGCACGGCGAGTGCGGGCAGTGCGGGGACGGGACACCCGTCGAAGGACGGGGCAGGGGCGCCGGATCTGCGTGACACGCCACGTGGGCGGGCGCGATGAAGCGAAGGGCGCGGCGGGCGGCCGGAAGGCGTCGTGACGCGGAACACCGAAATCCGGGGCAGGGCCCATGGTACGCCGTTTCACGCCCGGCTGCAGGCGTGGCTGAACGGGATGGCGGCAGGCACCGGCCACATGGCGCCGGCGCGACTCGGCGCGACCGGCGGCGATGCGCCGCCGGTCGCGGCGTCTCAGAACGTCCAGCCCACGCGCGCGTAGTAGAAGCCGCCGTTGAACCCGTAGGGCGAATGCACCGGATAGGCGGCGCCCGCGACCGACGCGCCCCAGGGATTGTCGACCGGCACCTTGTCGAAGAGGTTCTGCGCGCCGAGGTTGACGTACAGCCCGGATGCGAAGCGCCAGCCGATCTCGGCATCGACGATCACCGCGCTGCCGTCGTAGATCGGCAGGCCGCCGTCCTCGACCCGGATCACCGCGCTGTCGACATGGTCCTCGTACCAGCTGCCGTAGTAGGCCAGACGCAGGTTGGCGTGGAAGACGTCGCGCCGGTGGTTGACGCTGAAATAGCCCTTGGTGCGCGGCAGTGATTCCTCGATCTTGTACACCCGGGCCTCGTCGACGAAATCGGCATTGAAGCGGTCGACGCGGGTGCGGTTCCAGTTCCCGGCCAGCGAGTACGTGGTGGTGCCGCCGAAGTGGCCGGTGCGGAGGCTGGCGACCACGTCGAGCCCGGTGGTCGTGGTGTCGAAGGCGTTGCCGAAGTAGGTCACCGAGGTCAGTGACGCCGCTTCCGCATTGCCCGATGCCACCAGCGCCGCACGTTCGGCGTCGGTGAGTTCGAAGCTCGAGCTCAACGCGATGCGGTCCTCGACCTCGATGCGGTAGCCGTCGACGGTCACCAGCCAGTCGCCGCTGCTCCAGACCAGGCCGGCCGAGTAGTTGGTCGAGTCCTCCGGCGTCAGCGGCTGCGCACCCTTGAGCGCGGCGATCGGGTTGGTCGGCGGCAGCGTGGCGATGTCGACCAGACCGGTACCCGCGAACGCGGTGGTGATCTGGCTGACGTTGGCCTGACCGGGCGTGGGCGCGCGGAAGCCGGTGCTGAACGCGCCGCGCAGCGCGAACGCATCGGTCACGTCGTAGCGCGCCGTCAGCTTGCCGTTGGTGGTGCTGCCGAAATCGTCGAAGTCCTCGTAGCGCAGCGCGGCCGCCAGCAGCAGGGGCTCGATGAAACGCGCTTCGACGTCGACGTACACCGCCCAGTTGGCGCGGTCGAAGCTGCCTGCGGTGCGCGGGCTGAAGCCGTTGAAGCCGTTGGAGCCGAGCGCGAACCCCTGTTCGGTCAGCGGGCCGATGCCGGTGGACGCCGCGTCGCCGGCGCGGATCTCGAACTCCTCCTTGCGCCACTCGGCGCCGGCCGAGAGGCTCAGCGGCTGGGTGGTGAAGCCGGTGTCGATGTCACGTCCGACATCGATGTTGACGCCGGTTTCGGTCTGCACGTTACCGCCCGGTGCGAACCGGAAGCCGGCCGGCTGGTTCGGCCCGAGCGATGCATTGACGGTGTTGTAGATCGTGAAGTCCACCTGGTTGCGGCCGTGGGTCGCGCTGACGTCCCAGTGCCAGTCGCCCCAGGTGCCCTTGAGGCCGCCGACCACCGAGCGGTCCTCGAGTTCGCCGCCGAAACGCGGCGTGAAGCCGCCCGGAAACACCGACAGGAAGGTGAAGCAGTTCGACGGCAGCGCCGCCACGGCCGCGCCCACGCCGGCATAGGGCAGAAGGCCGCCGCCTGCGTCGCGCAGTGGAATCACCGGGCAGCCCCCGGCGCCGGTGAGGTCGCCGACCAGGAGGGTCTCGCCGCCGTCGTTGGAATACACGCCCGAACGCGACGTCGGTGTGCGGTAGTAGAAGCCGCCATCGATCTCGCGCCTGGCGTAGTTGCCGAACAGATACAGATCCACCGCTTCGCCCGAAATGCCGAGGTTGGCGATGATCTTCAGATCGTCCTTCACCTTCGGCGAGCCCCAGATCTGCGCCGGGTTGGGAATGTCCGGATAGCCGGCCGCGGCGGCTTCGGCCGCGTCGTCCCGCTGCACGCTGCGCGAGGTGTCGTCGGCCTTGCGCCATTCGGCGGTCAGCGTGGCGAAGCCACGCTCGGTCAGCGGCAGGCCGATCTGCGCGCTGTACTGCTGGGTGAAGCCGTCGCCCTCGTAGAACTGGCCGGCGAAGACTTCGGCCGTGCCGCCTTCACGCGATTGCTTGAGGCCGAAATTGATCACGCCGGCGATCGCATCGGAGCCGTACTGCGCGGCGGCGCCGTCGCGCAGCACTTCCACCTGTTCGAGCGCGAGCGAGGGAAACACCGACAGATCGGGCCCCTGCGCACCGTCCGACAATCCGTGGCCGAGGAAGGTGATCACCGCCGAGCGGTGGAAGCGCTTGCCGTTGACCAGCACCAGGGTGTTGTCCGGCGGCAGACCGCGCAGATTGGCCGGGCGCACGAGGCTGGCGGCGTCGTCGATCGGAATCGTGCTGACATTGAACGACGGCACCAGCACGCGAAGCTGGTCGAGCGCATCGGTGGCGCCCTGGCCACGGAATTCCTCGACACCGATGATGTCGATCGGCACGGAGGACTCGGCTTCCGAGCGCGGCTGGTTGCGCGATCCGAGCACCGACACGGTGTCCAGCGATGTGGTGCTCTGCTGCGCGGCGGGCGCTGCGAGTGCGGTTCTGACGGCGTGGGCCAACTGCGAAATTGCGACCTGCGGGTTCCTGCGGTCTTCCATGCGCTGCGTCCTCGGATTCGGTTCGTGGTCCCCCCCGTTCCGCGCCAGCTCAAGCTCTTGATTGCTGCGCCGCAGCAGGATTAACAGCATTTAAACGAAACCGCAATATGCAGGACATGGAACTCTGATGCGCGTTTCTACCGCATCTCGCCCGTGAGCACGAGCTGGCGTAGGGCAGGTGTGCGGCGACGTGCCAGTCCGCCGGGACCTCGGGACGCTCGGCGTTCCGCTCGCCGTATGCCGCTGCATGCCGGCCGGTCAGCAACCGCCCGCTCGTCGCCACCACGCGCGGCCAATGCGCGGATCGGATCCGACGTTCGACGATTGCGGACGGCCTCCGCGCCCACGGCCAGCGACGCCGGGGCCGAGACTCACTCGCGCGGCGGGCGGGTCTTCAGCAGGTCCAGCTTGGCCTGGTACTGCGCGGTGCCGTCGCGATCGGCGAGATTCCGCGCTGCCGTCAATGCGGCGACCGCGGCCTGCGTATCGCCCTGCTGCAGCAGGGCGCGGGCGAGCGCGAAGTGGAAGCGATGCTCACCGGGGTGCAGCCGGATCGCGCGCCGGTAACGCTGCACGGCGGTCGCGAGATCGCCACTCGCTTCGGCCTGGGCGCCGGTGACGAACTGGTGGAACGGGTCGCGCCTGAGCAGGCGATCGCTGCGCAGCTGCAGCGGGCGGGCGCGCGCGCTGTCGCCCTGCCGGGTATAGAACTGGGACAGATTGGCGAGCGCACCTCCGTGCGCGGGATCGCGTTCGAGCGCGGCCCGGAAGTGGCGCTCGGCCGCGGCGTCGTCACCATGTCGCAGGGCGAGCACGCCGGCGTTGTTGAGACCGCTCGCCGAGGTCGGATCCAGCCGCAGCGACATCGTCATGTAGGGCGCCGCCTCGGTAGGCCGCCCGTCCATCGCGAGCTCCATGGCCCGGTTGCTGTAGTAGAGCGCCAGCAGCGTGTCGTCGCCGATCGTGTGCGGTGGGGTGAGCGTCAGGATCTCGTTCGATGCCACGTCGATCGTGTAGCGCCGCTGCTGCACGCGCACGCCGGTATTGACGTGATCGGTGCGCACCAGATGCAGGTTCTCCTGGCGCCACGACAGCACGTCGTCGATCTGCTGGGCATACGCCTCGAGACCGGCTTCGCGGGCCAGTGCGAGGGTCAGCAGGGTGAAGCTGAGGCAATTGGCCTTGCGGGTGCGGAAGGCCTGATCGACCGTGTGCGTCGCGGCATGGTCGTACTGCATGCCGAGGCCCCGCTGCGTGTCGAACAGGAAGACCATCATCAGGTCGAGACGTGCGCTCGGCGAGGGGCTGCGATCGGTCACCGCGGCGCGGAAGGCCTGTCGCAGCTCCGGCGACATGGCCATGACCTCGGCGGGCGCCGGCGGCGTGTCCGCGCGCGCGGCCTGTGCGCCGGCCGCACCCGCGATCATCAGGATTGCCACACGCAGCCAGCGTCCCATGTCCACCTCGACGGCCATGTGCCGGCCGCGCGTTCGAGTCTAGACCGCCTGCGGCGCGGCATTCGCGTGCTGCGGTGTTCGCCCGACGGACGGTCACTCGCACGCGCCCGTCGCATGTCGGTCCATTCGAAGCATCGGGAGGCGGCATCTCGATGTCCGTGTCCCGCCGCGGCGCCTGCGCGGCGGCTGCCTGCGCCGCGCGTCGTGACGGGCGGAGACGCGGCCTGCCGAGGAGACGGACGTCCCCCACGCGGCGTCGCCCTGCGTGCCGGGTCGGCGCCGCCCTATGCTCGAGGCGCCGCTTGGACGCGCGCGCCGCGCTAGTCTGTCCCGCCGCTTCACAGGAACGCCCGATGACCGATTTCAGCGCCTTGTCGCATCTCGTCTGCTCGCGCACCGGGACGCATCACGACGCGGACACCGTGCAGAACCTGTCCCCGGCCGGCGCACCGCTGCTGGCGGCCTACGATCTCGAGCGCCTGGCGGCGACCTGGCGGCCGGAGCACCTGCAGGGGCGCACCACGTCGCTGTGGCGCTGGCACGAACTGCTGCCGGTGCGCGATCCGGGTCACGTGGTCTCGCTGGGCGAAGGCGGCACGCCGCTGCTGCCGATGCCGCGGCTCGGGCGGGCGCTCGGCATCGATGCGCTGTCGCTGAAGGACGAAGGCATCGTGCCGACCGGCTCGTTCAAGGCCCGCGGCGCGGCGGTCGGGGTCTCGCGCGCGAAGGAACTGGGCGTCACCGCGCTGGCGATGCCGACCAACGGCAACGCCGGCGCCGCATGGGCGCTGTACGCCGCGCGTGCGGGGATCGCCGCGACGATCGTGATGCCCAGGGATGCGCCGTCGATCACCCGCAACGAAGTCGCGATCGCCGGCGCGCAGCTGTATCTCGTCGATGGTCTGATCAGCGACGCCGGGAAGATCGTCGCGCAGGCAGTGGCCGATGGCGGGCTCTACGACGCCTCGACGCTGAAGGAGCCGTACCGGATCGAAGGCAAGAAAACGATGGGCCTGGAACTCGCCGAGCAGTTCGACTGGCAACTGCCCGACGTGATCCTGTACCCCACGGGCGGCGGCGTCGGTCTGATCGGCCTGCACAAGGCGTTTGCCGAACTCCGCGCGCTCGGCTGGATCGATGCCGCGCGGCCGCCGCCGCGGCTGGTCGCGGTGCAGGCTGCGGGCTGCGCGCCGATCGTCGAAGCCTGGACGCACGGCGCGACCGAGTCGGCGTTCTGGCCGGCGTCGCGCACGGTCGCCTTCGGGCTCAACGTGCCCAAGGCGCTCGGTGATTTCCTGGTGCTCGAGGCCCTGTATGCCAGCGCGGGCTGCGCCATCGCGGTGGACGATGCCGCGCTGCTCGCCGCGCAGCGCCAGGCCGCGGCGCTGGAAGGCACGTTCGTCTGCCCGGAAGGCGCGGCGCTGTTCGCGGCCGCCGCGCAGTTGCGCGAATCGGGCTGGATCCGTGCCGGCGAGCGCGTGGTGGTACTCAACACGGGCGCCGGCATCAAGTATCCCGAGACGTTCGACGCGACACCGCCGCTACTGCAGCCCGGTGACCGCCTGCCGCGCTGAGCGCGCGGTTCCGGCCACGGCGTTCCGGCCGATCAGGACAGCGCGTCGGAGGCGATCACGTGGACGCCTGCCGGGGCGTCGAGCGCGGCGGTGAGCAGCGCATCGGCGATGTGCGGGGCCGGGTTGATGCGCCACTTCGCCGGCAGCAGCGGATGCAGCGCACCCAGGATCCGCGCGGCGAGCGCCTCGCCGGTGCGCCGCTCGTCGCGCTCGCCGCCGATCAGCCCCGGGCGCACCAGTGTGAGCGACGCGAAGCCCAGCGTACGCAGCGACGTTTCCAGTTCCCCTTTGACCCGGTTGTAGAACACGCGCGACGCCGGGTCCGCCCCCATCGCGGAATTCAGCACGTAGGTCGGCGTGCCGTGCCGCTGCGCGAGCGCGGCGATCGCCAGCGGGTAGTCGTGGTCCACCCGGCGGAACGCCGCGCGCGAGCCGGCGGCCTTCATGGTCGTGCCCAGCGCACAGATGACTGCATCGGCCCGCCACCAGGGGGCGTCACCGGGCAGGGCGTCGAAGTCGACCACCGGCGCATCGAGCTTCGGGTGCGCGGGCACGGGACGCCGCGTGGGAGCGACCACGTGTCCGACACGTGGCTCGGCCAGCGCACGGGCGAGCACGTGCCGGCCCACGAGGCCGGTCGCACCGGCCAGAATCAATCGCATCGTGGTTCTCCATCGAATGCCGGACGCAGGCCCCGGCGCAGTGGCACGAGCCTAGCGCGCGGTGCCGGTTCGGCCGGTGAGCGCGGCGCGCCTCAGTCCGTGGACGCGGTCCGGCCCGAACGCAGTGCCAGCCAGCACAGCGCGACGGTGGTGGCGTCCCCGAGCGCGCTGTGCCGGCCGAGCACCGGCACGCCCAGTGCGTCGGCGATGCGTGGGAGTTCGAGATTCGGCGGCACGTCGGGCCGCGCGCGTCGCGCCCGCGTGGCGTACTGCTCGGCCAGATCCACCCTCGGCTGCGGCAGGTTGAACCCGGTGAGCGCGCGTACGTGCGGCGCCAGCATCGCGATGTCGAACGCGAGGTGGTAGCCGAGCAGCGGACGGCTGCCGAGCCAGTGCAGGAACGCGCGCACCGCCGGCGTGACCGACAGCCCGTCGGCGGCTTCGTCCGGGGTGATGTGATGGTGGCGGATGGAATCGATGCCGAAGGCGCGATCCGGACGGATGCGGCACTCGAAGCGCTCCGACATCCGGACGGCGCCGCCGTGCACCGGCACCGCAGCGAGGCTGAGGATGTGGTCGCGCTGCGGATCCAGACCGGTGGTCTCGAGATCCAGGCTCACCCAGGTGTCGGCCGGCGGCGCCTCCAGCAGGCCGGCCCATTCGCCGTCGCCATGCTGCCGGCGCAGCCACCAGCGGCGCAGCCGGTCCACGTCAGTCGGCCAGATGGAAGGCGCGCCGCACGTGGTCGCGGAAGTCCTTGACCACGTGCAGCGCGTCACGCAGCAGTTCGCGGTCGAGACGGCGCAGTTGTGCGGTGTCGATGCGGTTGTCGGGCGCCGCGCCGGCGTCGAGCGCGGCGAGCTGCGCATCGAGGCGCATGCGCTGGAACACGTTCAGGGCCTGCGGCAGATCGCGGCCCAGTGCCGGCGACAGCGCGCCGCGCGCGGCGAGCGCATCGCAGCGCTCCAGGCTGCCGGTCGCGGCGATGCCGTGGCGCAGCGCCAGACAGCGCAGGCCGTGGACGACGGGAAAAATGCCGCCTTTCTTGAGGTCGGTGCCGTCGGCCGCAGTGCGCATCCGGCCGAAGAACGTCAGCGGTGGATCGAAGGCCAGCGTGGCACGCGCCAGGTGATGCAGCAGGATCTCGTCGCCGCCGAGGGCCATCAGGCTGTCCTTGACCGGTGCGAACAAGGCCGCGTTGCCGGCCACGGGGCGGGCGTCGAGGGCGATCGACAGATCCAGCGCCGCCTCGCCGCCGTGGCGCTGACGCCAGTGGTCGATGCGCGCCTGCCAGTCGCGCGCGGTCATGCGCCAGTGCGGGTTGTCGACCATCACGCCGCCGGGGCAGGGCGGATAGCCGACGCGGTCCAGGGCCTCGCTGAAACGTGCCATGGCCTCGGGCAGGCCGTCCCAGTCCAGATCGTCGGCGATGACCAGGGCGTTGTCCTGGTCGGTCTTGAGCAGCTGCTCGCGCCGGCCCTCGCTGCCCATCACCAGCAGGCAGATGCGGTCGCGATGCTCGGCCGGCACCACCAGATCGAACAGACGTGCCATGACCCGGCTGTTGAGCGCGCTCACCAGCTCCATGAGGTAGGGCATGCGCGCGCCGTGCGCGGCCAGGCTGCGCACCAGCCCGGTCATGCCGGACGCGGCGGCCGCGATCTCGTCCATCGAGCGCGCGCGCGCCAGACGCAGGCTGATCAGATGCGAATGGCTGGCGAAATGCGACAGCACCTCGGCGATGCCGAGCGTGCCGCGGATCGCGCCGTCGCGATCGCGCACCACCACGCGGTCGATGTGGCGCTCGGTCATGCTGATCAGGGCCTGGAACAGCACCTCGCCGGTGCCGATGCAGACGAGCGGCCGGCTCGCGAGCGCACCCACCGGTGCATCGAGCGGCAGTCCGCGCAGCGTCAACGCTTCCAGCAGATCGGTGCGGGTGACGATGCCCGGTTGCGCATGGTCGGGATCCTCGACCAGCAGGCAGTCGACGCGCGTGCCGTGCAGATGGGCTGCGGCTTCGGCGATGGTGGTCGTCGACCCCACGCGCTCGGCCGGCGCCAGCTGCGCCTCGCCGACCTGGGTGACCATCAGCTCGGCGGCTTCGCGGCGCTCGCGCGTGTCGCCCGCCAGCCGGCCCTTCACCGCCAGACCCTCGTTGAAGTAGGCGGCGAAGCGCGGGTAGTCCGCGATCAGCCCGCGGAAGGTCTCGGCGGGAATCAGGAAACTCAGCACGTCGGAATCGGTGCGGTAGCTCAGCCGCGCGCGTCCGGCCATGACCGCCCAGGCGCCGAACACGTCGCCGGGGCCGTAATCGGCGAAGCGGCGCTCGGCGCCGCTGTCGTCACGCTGGTAGGCGTGCACCAGGCCCTTGAGGATCACATGGGCGTGCGCCGACGCCCGGCCGGCCTCGATCAGCGTGGTGCCGGCCGGATGGAAGCCGATGTCGACGCGCGCCTGCAGCCGCTCGCGGCCGGCGTCGTCGAGCAGATCGAACGGCGGAATGCTGAGATCGAGTCCGGGCACGGGATCCATGCGCTGCATTGTGCCTCCAGCCGGCGTGCGATGCGTCGCCGTACACTCCGATGACTCGCCAGCGCCGGAGGCCCCCGATGTCCCGTCTGACCGCACGTGATTTCCATCCCGACCTGCTGGAACTCTACGACTTCTACGTCCACGGCCGGATCGGACGCCGGGAGTTTCTCGATCGCGCGGCGCGCTTCGCCGTCGGCGGCCTCACCGCGGCCACGCTGCTGGCGACGCTGAGCCCGAACTACGCGTTGGCCCAGCAGATCGCGTTCACCGATCCGGACATCGTCGCCGAGTACATCCGCTATCGCTCGCCCGGCGGACACGGCGAAGTGCGTGGCTATCTCGTGCGCCCGGCGAAGGTCGACGGTCCGGTGGCGGGCGTCGTCGTGGTGCACGAGAATCGGGGCCTCAATCCGTACATCGAGGACGTGGCGCGGCGCGTGGCCAAGGCCGGGTTCGTCGCGCTGGCACCGGACGGGCTGTCGTCGGTGGGTGGCTATCCGGGCAATGACGAGAAGGGCCGCGAGCTCCAGCAGACGGTCGATCCGGAAAAGCTGATGAACGACTTCTTCGCCGCGATCGAGTTCCTGCTCGCCGATCCGCGTGTGACCGACAAGGTCGGCATCACCGGCTTCTGCTACGGCGGCGGGGTGTCGCACGCGGCGGCGGTGGCCTATCCGGAACTCGCGGCGGCCGTGCCGTTCTACGGCCGCCAGGCGAGCCCGGACGACGTGCCGCGGATCCGTGCGCCGCTGCTGGTGCATCTGGCGGAACACGATCCGCGGATCAACGAAGGCTGGCCGGCCTACGAAGCGGCCCTGAAGGCCGCGGGCACGCGCTATGAGGCCCACCTCTATCCGGGCACCCACCACGGCTTCCACAACGATTCCACGCCGCGCTATGACGCCGAGGCCGCCGAGCTGGCGTGGTCGCGCACGATCGCGTGGTTCCGCACGCATCTCGCCTGACGGCGGCGGCCGGTCCGAGGTCCGGCCGCCGTCCGGCATCCCGACTTCCGGCAGGGGATGCGGGCGCAGGGCTTCGGCAGACTGCGTCGACAGCGTCGCCGCTGGGGTGACGCACCGTCTGGGAGCATCCCATGCCGAGCCGCCGTGCCGTCCTGAAATCCGCTGCGCTCGCCGCTGCTGCCAGCGCCCTGCCGGACCTGTCGTCCGCGGTGGCGCCGGCGCCCGTGGCAGCGGCCGACCGGCCATTGCGCATCCTGATCCTCGGCGGCACCGGCTTCACCGGCCCGTTCCAGGTGGCCCATGCGCTGGCCCGCGGGCATCGGGTCACGGTGTTCAATCGCGGCCGACGGCCGACGCCCGAATGGGGCGGCCGCGTGGAACAGCTGCAGGGCGACCGCGACACCGGCGGCCTGCAGGCGCTGCAGGGACGCGAGTGGGACGTCTGCATCGACAACCCCACGACGTTGCCGGCCTGGGTGCGCGACGCGGGCCAGGTGCTGCGCGGACGGATCGGGCACTACATCTTCATCTCCTCGATTTCCGTGTATGCCGACGGCCGGCCGCCGGGCATCACCGAAGACGCGGCGCTCGCGCGCTATGCGGGGGCCGATCCGCTGGCGGAAACCCAGGCGTCGCTGGCGGCCGACATGGCGGCGCTGTTCGGGCCGCTGAAAGCCGCGAGCGAGGCGGAAGCGCGGCGCCAGTTCGGCAACCGCGTCACGATCGTGCGGCCGGGCTTCATCGTCGGACCGCGCGACGAGACCGATCGCTTCACCTGGTGGCCGCTGCGCGTGGCCGCCGGCGGCGAGATGCTGGTGCCCGGCGATGGCCGTGAGCCGGTGCAGTTCGTCGACGGCCGCGATCTCGGCGAATGGATCGTGCATCTGGCCGAAACCCGCACGCCGGGTGTCTTCAATGCCACCGGCCCCGACTATCGTCTCGGCACCGACGCCTTCGTGCACGGACTGCACGCGGTGACGGGCGGCCCGATCCGCTTCACCCACGTGCCCGCGTCCTTCCTGGCCGCGCAGGGCGTCGCCTTCGGCGCGGACCTGCCCATCTGGTTTCCCGGCGATCACCGCTTCGCCGGATTCGGCCAGGTCGACAACCGGCGCGCGATCGCCGCCGGCCTGCGCTTCCGCCCGCTGGCGACCACGGTGGGCGATCTGCTGGCATGGCATCACGCGCGTCCCGACGAACGTCGTCGCACGCTGCGCGCGGGCATGTCGCGCGAGCGCGAGGCCGCATTGCTGCAGGCCTGGCACGCGACCGCGACCGCACCGGGTGACGGGGGCGACGGCCGGACGTAAGCCGGTGGTGCGCACGCACGGTGCGCTCGCGGCCGGCACGGAGCCGCGTGTACAGTGCCCGGCCCGAGTCGAGGAGTGCCCGCATGACTGCATCCACCGCGTTTGCCGGCCTGGGCACGCCAGGCCAGCCCTGGGGCGATGCCGAGCGCGCGCAGTGGCGCAGCCGTCTCGTGCGCCACCGCCGCTACGCCGACGACGTGGTGCCGCGCATCGAGCGGCTGCGTGCGCGCTGGGACGTCGTGCAGTACGGCGAGCTGGTCTACGACGGCGAGGCGTTTCCGCTGCTGGCGCTGCGCAGCCGGGACGCGGACGCTGCGCTGCCGGTCGCGCTGGTCACCGGCGGCGTGCACGGCTATGAGACCAGCGGCGTGCAGGGCGCGCTGGCGTTCGCCGAGCAGCACGCCGAGGATTACGCCGGGCGCATCCAGCTGCTGGTGGCGCCGTGCGTGAGCCCCTGGGCGTACGAACGCATCCAGCGCTGGAACCGGAACGCGGTCGATCCCAACCGCGCGTTCCGGGATGCCAGCGCCGCCGAGGAATCCGCGGCGCTGATGGCGCTGGTGGCCCCGCTGCGCGCGCGCATCCGCGTGCACGTCGATCTGCACGAGACCACCGACAGCGACGAGAGCGAGTTCCGCCCGGCGCTCGCGGCGCGCGACGGACAGGTCTTCGTGCCGGGCACGATTCCCGACGGCTTCTATCTCGTCGGCGACTCGGAGCGGCCTCAGCCCGGATTCCAGCAGGCGGTGCTCGATGCGGTCGCAGCCGTCACCCACATCGCGCCCGCCGACGCCGACGGCACCCTGATCGGTACGCCGCTGGCCGCGCCGGGGCTGATCGAATATCCGGTGCGCCGGCTCGGCCTGTGCGCGGGGGTGAGTGATGCGCCCTTCGTCACCACGACCGAGGTGTATCCCGACAGCCCGCGCACCACGCCGGCCGAGTGCGACGCGGCCCAGGTGGCGGCCGTGCGCGCGGCGATCGACTTCGCGCTGGCGTCGGCCTGACGCCATGCTGCGCGGCATCCACCACGTCGCGGTGATCTGCGGCGACTACGCGGCCTCGAAGGCGTTCTACACCGACGTGCTCGGGCTCGCGGTCGTGGCCGAGCATTATCGTGAGGCGCGTGACTCGTGGAAGCTCGACCTCGCACTGCCCGACGGCGGCCGGCTCGAGCTGTTCTCGTTTCCCGGCGCGCCGCCACGGCCCACGCGGCCGGAGGCCCGGGGGCTGCGGCATCTCGCCTTCGCGGTCGATGACGTCGAGGCCTGCCGCCGACACCTGATGGCGGCCGGCGTCGAGGTCGAAGCGATCCGCGTCGACCCCTATACCGATCGGCGCTTCACGTTCTTCGCCGATCCCGACGGTCTGCCGCTTGAGCTCTACGAAGTGCCTCGCGTCGACGGGGCGCCCAGCGGCCCCTGAGCCGCACTCAACGCGCGCCGCTCGGCGCGTCGCTGTCGAGGCTGAAATCGAGCGCGGGCCCCGCCGGTACGATGCCGGTGGGATTGATGTGCCGGTGGCTCTGGTAGTAGTGGCGCTTGATGTGGTCCATGTCGACCGTCGGCGCGACCGCGGGATGGGCATACAGCCGGCGCGTGTAGGCCCAGAGCGCGGGATAGTCGACGATGCGGCGCCGGTTGCACTTGAAGTGCCCGTGGTAGACGGCATCGAAGCGCAGCAGCGTCGTGAACAGTCGCCAGTCCGCTTCGGTCAGCGTGTCGCCGACGAGGTATTCGTGCGCCGACAGACGCGCTTCCAGCCAGTCGAGGGTGTCGAACACGCCCGCCACGGCCTCGTCGTAGGCCGCCTGGCGCTTGGCGAAGCCGGCCTTGTACACGCCATTGTTGAGGCCGTCGTAGACGCGGTCGTTGACGGCGTCGATCTCGCCGCGCAGCGCCTCGGGATAGAAATCGCCCGGCGTGGCGCCCACCGCGTCGAACGCGCTGTTGAACATGCGGATGATGTCGGCCGATTCGTTGCTGACCACGCGCGCGGTGTGCGTATCCCACAGCACCGGCACGGTCACGCGGCCGGTGTAGTGGGGATCGGACTTCACGTACAGCTGCCAGACCGTGTCCGCGCCTTCGACGGTGTCGGGAATCACGCCGGGGCCGTCGGCGAAGGTCCAGCCGTTCTCGGCCATCAGCCAGTGGGTGACCGACAGGCCGACCAAGTCCTGCAGGCCCTTGAGCTCGCGGAAGATCGCGGCACGATGCGCCCAGGGGCAGGCACGCGCGATGTAGAGGTGATAGCGCCCCGGCTCTGCGGCAAAGCCGCCGTCACCGCTGGGACCGGGGGCGCCGTCGGCGGTGACCCAGTTGCGGAACACCGAGGACGGCCGTTGCAGGCGGCCCTCGTCGTCCACCAGTGCCTTGTCGTCGTCCCGCCACACGCCGTCGACCAGCATGCCCATGTCGGCCTCGCTCGCTGAAAAAAGGAGCTGCAGTGTGGACGGGCACGCGTCAAGCAGGCGTGCCGGCGTGCGCACCGCGCATTGACACGGGCGCGCGCACACTCGCGACCCGCTTCCGGTGCGAACGTCCATGCGCAATCCCCCGCAGAATCCCCACGACATCAGCCGTCACGATCTGCAGGACATCCTGTCGACGATCCACGCCGAGGTCCGCGAGCGCTTCGACACGCAGACCGGCAAGGTCGCCGACTACATTCCCGCGCTCGCCTCGGTCCCGCGCGACACCTTCGGCATGGCGGTCGTCACGCTCGACGGTGACGTCTACACGGTGGGCGAGGCGCACGCGCCGTTTTCGATCCAGAGCATTTCCAAGGTGCACACGTTGACGCTGGCACTGGACAAGGCCGGCGACGACCTGTGGAAGCGCGTGGGCCGGGAGCCGTCGGGTGATCCCTTCAACTCGCTGATCCAGCTCGAGCACGAGAGCGGCCTTCCGCGGAATCCCTTCATCAACGCGGGGGCCATCGTGGTCGCCGATGTGATCCTGTCGCACTACGACGATCCGGAAGCGGCGTTCCTGCGTTTCATGCGCGAACGCGCGGGCAATCCGGACATCGGCCGCGACGACGAGATCTGGGAATCGGAGCGCAAGAGTGGCTATCGCAACGTGGCGCTGGCCAACTTCATCCGCAGCTTCGGCAACATCGAGAACGACGTGCAGGCGGTGCTGGATTTCTATTACTTCCAGTGCGCGCTGAAGATGAACTGCATCGACCTCGCGCGCAGCCTGCAGTTCCTCGCCGACCGCGGCCGGTGCCCGTCGTCGGGCGAGCAGGTGACCAGTATCGAGCGTGCCCGCCGGACCAATGCGGTGATGATGACCTGCGGCACCTATGACGCTGCCGGGGAGTTCGCATTCCACGTCGGTCTGCCGGCCAAGAGCGGGGTCGGCGGTGGCATCGTCGCGGTGGTGCCGCATGTGCTGACGCTGTGCGTCTGGTCGCCCGCGCTGGACGAGAAGGGCAATTCGCAGCTCGGTGCGTACGCCTTGCACCGCTTCACGCGCATGACCGGCCTGTCGGTGTTCTGAGCCGGGCGCGGCGCACCGCGCCCGGCCGACGTGCTTACGGGCTCTGGTAGTAGACGTTGTCGATGAACAGCTCGACGTCCTGCGCCGGCGGGTCGGCGACGACCATGAACATCTGTTTCACCGCATGCAGATCGAGGTCGTAGAAGGCGCTGAAGGGAATCGTGACCGCGTGCCACTGGCCGTCGCGGACCAGACCGTAGTTCTGGCCACCGGCGACGAAATCCACCCAGCTGTCGCCGAAGGACGTGTTGATGCCGATCTTGAACGTCGACGCCGTGGTGGTCCGCATATGGAATTTCAGCGAACCGCCGGCATAGGCGCTCATGTTGCGGTAGTCGGTGATGATGCCGAGCCCGAACCACTCGCCGGCATTCGCACGGAACGCCATCGTCTCGTTGCCCTCGAACGGCGCGGCGGCGATCGGCGCGAGGTTGTTCCAGAGGAACAGGTCCGCGTCGCGGCCGAAATCCAGCGCGCCGGCGAGGCCGGCCTGTTCGGAATAGACACCGAACCGGCCGGCGGGCACCGCACTGTCGCCGCCGATGTGCAGTTCGCTGTCGGGGTGGTCCTGGTAGAGCCGGATCCAGTCGACCAGCATCCGGCCCGGGAGCGGTGCGGTGATGCCGCCGGCGTCGAAGATGCCGGTGTAGGTGCCGCCGACCGCGAGGTTGAGCAGCAGGAAATGCGGCTGGTGGAACTCGTGCAGCGATGCGCCTTCGATGTCGGAGATCGCCATCTCGAAGTACTGCTGCCCGTCGATGCTGACCCGGATGAACTGCGGATCCCAGGTCATGCGGTAGATGCGGTAGTCGTCGTGCAGGTCGGCCGGGAAATCCATGAAGTCGCCGTGGCTGGCATGGCCGCCGCCATAGTTCCAGTGCACCGCGCCGCCGACACGCCGGTTCGCCATGCCCGCGGCAATGCCGTCGACGTGGCCGATTTCCATGATGTCGATCTCGCCGCGGTCCGGCCACACGCCGATCGCACCGAGCATCCAATACGCGGGCCACAAGCCGTTGCCCACCTCGGGCGTGCGGATGCGCGCCTCCAGCGTGCCGTACTTGAAGTGCACACGGCCCTCGGTCTTCAACCGGGCCGAGGTGAAGGGGCTGCCTTCGAAGTTCTCGCGACGCGCTTCGATGACGAGATTGCCGTTCTTCACGCGCGCGTTCTCCGGGCGGCTGGTGTAGTACTGCAGTTCGCTGTTGCCCCAGCCACAGATGCCGATCTGGCAGCCGGTGCCGACGTCGAAGGTCCAGGTATTGCCGTTGATCGACGTGCCGTCGAAGTTCTCTTCCCAGACCGGCGTCTGGGCCTGCGCGGCGGCGGGCAGGGCGAGTGCGGCGAGGCCGACGCATGCGGCGATCGGAAGGGCGATGAGGGATGACCGGTCCATGTGAGCTCCTTGCGTGATGGTGGTGGTCCACCCCCTGACCTGGACCGCCATCGACGCTGCCGCAGGCTGACAACGCTGTCAAAAGCGCCCTGTGCCGGATGTCGCGTTCGGGGCAGGCGGTCACGGAACCCCGTTCAGACCGCGTGAAACGACGCCCATACAGAAACCGCCGATGCTGCGGTTGCAGCATCGGCGGCGTGTCGCATGCACGGGAATCGCAGAATCCGCGCGCTACGGCGCGGTGTCGACCAGCACCAGCTCCGCATCGTCGAGCGCCGTCACGCGGATCGTGGCCTCGTCGCGGATCGCGGCGCCATCGCGGGCGTCGATCCGGGTGCCTTTGATCTCCACCGCGCCCGAGGCCGGCACCAGATAGCCCAGGCGCCCGGGAGCGAACGCGTATTCGGCCGTGTCCCCGGCTTTCAGGCTGGCGCCGAGCACGCGGGCCGAAGCCCGGATCGGCAGGGCGTCGTCGTCGCCGTCGAGGCCGCTGGCCAGTGCGACGAACCCGCCGCTGCGCGCATCCTTCGGGAACGGCTTCGTGCCCCAGGTCGGTGCACCGCCGCGCGCGTCGGGAATGATCCAGATCTGGAAGATCCGGGTCTGCTCGCCTTCCATATTGTATTCCGCGTGCTGGATGCCGGTGCCGGCGCTCATCACCTGCACGTCGCCCGCGCCGGTGCGGCCGGCGTTGCCGAGGTTGTCCTTGTGGCTGATCGCGCCGTCGCGGACGTAGGTGATGATCTCCATGTCCGAATGCGGATGCGGGGGGAACCCCGTGCGCGGTGCGATCACGTCGTCGTTCCAGACGCGCAGCGCGCCCCAGCCCATGCGCGCGGGATCGTGGTAGCTCGCGAACGAGAAATGGTGGTGGGCGTCGAGCCAGCCGTGGTTCGCGGCGCCGAGGGTGTCGAAGGGACGACGTTCGATCATGACGGTCTCCAGGAGTTCGGGAATAGCGCCACGTTACGCCTTGCCCGGCACGCAAGGAACGGAAAGAATAGAACACCATCCATTCCGTTTACGACGCCATGCAGCTTCCTGATCTCGAAGCCTGGGCCATCTTTTCGCGCGTGGCCGAGCTGGGCTCGTTCGCGGCCGCGGCCGAGGCGCTGGGCATCACCCAGCCCACGGTGTCGAAGGCGATCGCGCGTCTGGAGAAGCGGATCGGCACGCCGTTGCTGCACCGCACGTCGCGCCGGATGACGCTCACCGCCGCCGGCGAGGCCGCGGTCGAGCGTGCCGCCCGGCTGCTGGCCGAGGGCGAGGCGGTCGAGGCGGCGGTCACCGCGCAGGCGCTCAGTCCGCGCGGGCACGTCCGCGTGGCGGCGCCGATGTCGTTCGGCGTCGCCCATGTCGCGCCGCTGCTGCCGGCCTTCATGGCCAAGTTTCCCGACGTGACGCTGGAACTGGTGCTGAGCGACGAGACGGTCGACATCGTGGGCGGCGGCTTCGATCTGGCCCTGCGCATCGGCACGCTGGACGATTCCAGCCTGATCGCGCGCCGGCTGTGCGGCGTGCGCATTCTGCTGGTGGGCGCGCCCGCGTACTTCGAGCGCGCGGGGCGCCCGAAACACCCGCGCGACCTGGCCGGCCATCGCGGCCTGACCTACGCCTATGCGCGCTCGGGGGCCGCGTGGCGTTTCCACCACGCGCGCCATGGCGACTACTCGGTCGGCGTGCCCTCGGTGCTGCGGGCGAACAACGCCGAAGCGCTGACGCCGGCGCTGCTGGCCGGGCAGGGGTTGGCGCTGCAACCGGAGTTTCTGGTCTGGCGCGAACTGCGGCGCGGCGCGCTCGAAGTCGCCATGCCGGGCTGGCAGCCGCCGGAGATCGCGGTGCACGTGGTCATGCCGCCGGGCCGCAGCCGGCCCGCGCGCGTGCAGGCGCTGGTCGACCATCTCGCCCGCAGGCTGGCGCAGGCGCCGTGGGCGTCCGGCGAGTGAATCAGCGGGGTCTGCGCGATGTCGTCGGCGAAGGCCGGCAGCGCGGCGGACAGCAGCAGACTCAGCAACAGCACGGGGCGCAGTGGCATGGCGATGGCTCGACGGGACCGGACCTGCAGCTCAGGTCGCGCGAACGCCGCGCCGGACACCGGTTCCGGCACACCGTGTTGCCGGATCCGCGATGCCGACCGCACGCCGTGCGTTACCCTGCGCCGGTTTTCCCACGAGCCGTGCCATGCCCGTCACCGTCCGCCTGCTGCTGCCGTGCCTGATCGCCGCGCTCGTCGGGTGCGTTGCAGGCAGGGTGAACGAAACGCCGCCCAGGACTGCCGCCATGCCCCGATTCGCCGACATCACCGAAACCCGTTTCACCGCGCCCGAGCGCTACGTGGAGGAGGTCGCCGCCGCCGCGACGCCGGCGCCCGCACCGGCCGCGCCGGACGTGGACGGCGTGCGGATCGGTACCTTCGCCGGCTATCCGGCCGTGCTGATCGAGACCGCGCAGGCACGCGCGGCGATCGCGCTGCATGGCGGGCATCTGCTGTCGTACGTGCCTGCCGGCGGCGAGGACGTGGTGTGGCTGTCGCCGCGGCTGGCGGATGTGCCGGCCGCGATCCGCGGCGGCGTGCCGGTGATCTGGCCGTACTTCGGTCGCCAGGGGCAGACGGACGACGTGCCTTCGCACGGCTTCGTGCGCACCGTGCGCTGGCAGCTGCTCGAGGCGACGCGCGATGTCGACGTCGCGCTGACGCTGGCGCCGCCGACCTTCGCCGGTCTCGGTCTCGAACTGCGGATGCATCTGCGTATCGGCACGACGCTTGAGCAGAGCCTGGTGACGCGCAACACCGGGGACGCGCCGGTCGCGTTCACCCAGGCGCTGCACACCTACTTCCGCGTCTCCGATGTCGCGGGTGTCCGGGTCGAGGGGCTCGACGGCCTGGATTTTCTGGACAAGAACGACGGCTACGCCGTCCACACGCAGCGCGGCGCCTGGGTGCTGGACGACGACCGCGATCCGGGCCGCAGCGACTACATCTACGTCGACGCCGGCGGGCGCTACCGGCTGGACGATCCCGGGCTCGACCGGCGCATCGAACTCACGACCTCGGGCAGCCGCTCGCTCGTGGTCTGGAATCCGGGCGAGGCGTCGGCCGAACGCAGCGGCGACATGAACGCGGGCGCCTGGCGCGGTTTTCTGTGCCTGGAGGCCGCGAACGCCGGTCGCGACGTCGTGCGCCTGGCGCCCGGCCAGAGCCACACCTTGACCCAGCACGTCCGCGTGCACGCGCGCGACTGAGGCCCGATCCGGCCGCGACCCGCGCGGTCCGCGCCGTCCGTGACGACGGCAGCCCGGCAGAGGGGGGGGCGCCTGACGCGCGCTCGGACCGCGGTGTTTGCAGGCGCTGCGCCGGCGGCGCGAGTGCCATTGGTTGGGGCACGGTTCGGCCGACCGGGGCGCCGGGACCGGTATGCTGGGGCGACCGGTTTCGCATGCAACTGCCGCGATGCCGGCCCGACACGCCATTCCGGAGATCGATCTTGAAGAAGACCCTGCTGTCCGCGGCCACGGCCGTCGCGCTGACGATGGCGGCCTCGTCCGTTGCCGCCCACGACCATGACCACGCCTGTCTCGACGATCTGTGCCAGCTGCAGACGCTGTTCCAGGCCGGCACGCCTTCGGGTGGCAGCGCCGACGCGCCGGTCGCCGCCCAGCGCATGGGCACCTGGGGCATCGACACCGCCGGCATGGACACCCGTGTCCGCCCGGGTGACGACTTCTTCCGCTACGTCAGCGGCACCTGGGCCGACACGACCGAGATTCCGTCGGACAAGTCCAGCTATGGTGCGTTCCTGATCCTGCGCGATCTGTCCGAAGCGCGTCTGCGCCAGCTCGTCGAGAGCTACCGGACGGACGACGCCGCGCATGCCGACCGCGCCAAGGTCGCCATGCTGTATGCCGGCTTCATGGACCAGGCCGCGATCGAGGCCGCCGGTGCGCAGCCGCTCGCGCCCAGGCTCGCGGCGATCCGGGCCGCCGGCGACCACGACGCCCTCGCGCGCCTGATGGGCGAGAGCCACGGCGGTTTCGGCCGCAGCTTCTTCGGCGTCGGCGTCTCCGACGACCAGCGCGATCCCGATCGCTACACGCTGTACATGAGCCAGTCGGGTCTGGGCCTCGGTGATCGCGAGATGTACCTGCGCGAGAACTTCGCTCCGCAGCGCGAGCGTTACCAGGCCTACATCGCGCAGATGCTCGAACTCGCCGGCTGGGACAACCCGCAGGGCAACGCCGAAGCCATCCTCGCGCTGGAGACGAAGATCGCCGAGGCGCACTGGACCCGCGCCGAAAGCCGCGACCGCGACAAGACCTACAACCCGGTCGAGCTGGCCGCATTCGAGACCACCGCGCCGGGCTTCCCGTGGGCGACGTTCTTCGAGGCCGCCGGCGTGACCGCGGCGCCGCGCGCCGTCGTCCGCCAGAACACGGCGATCCCGAAGATGGCGCAGATCTTCGCCGACACCGACGTCGCCACCCTGCAGGCCTGGCAGGCCTTCCACACCACCGACAACGCCGCGCCGTTGCTGTCGAAGGCGTTCGAGGACGCGAACTTCGAGTTCCGCAACAAGTTCCTGTCCGGTCAGCCGGAACAGCGCGAGCGCTGGAAGCGCGGCGTGTCGTTCGCCGAGAACGCGATGGGCGAGGCGATCGGCCGCGATTACGTCGAGCTGTATTTCCCGGCCGACGCCAAGGCCAAGATGGACGAACTGGTCGCCAACGTGAAGGTGGCGATGGGCGCGCGTCTCGACCAGCTCGACTGGATGGGGCCCGAGACCAAGAAGGAAGCGCGCGCCAAGCTCGAGAATTTCGGCCTGAAGATCGGTCATCCCGACGAGTGGCGCGACTACTCGGGCCTCGAGGTGCGCGCCGGCGACGTGTTCGGCAACGCCGAACGTTCGATGGCGTTCGAGTGGGATTTCCGCCGCGCGCGGATCGGGCAGCCGGTGGACAAGGCGGAATGGGGGATGACCCCGCAGACGGTCAACGCCTACTACAACTCGGTCAAGAACGAGATCGTGTTCCCGGCGGCGATCCTGCAGCCCCCGTTCTTCGATCCCGAGGCGGATCCGGCGGTGAACTACGGCGCGATCGGCGGCGTGATCGGCCACGAGATCATCCACGGCTTCGACGACCAGGGCCGCAAGTCCGACGGCCAGGGCGTGCTGCGCGACTGGTGGACAGCCGAGGACGCGGCCAAGTTCGAAGCCCAGGCGGCCAAGCTCGGCGCCCAGTACGAGGCCTACGAGTTCCCGCAGCTGCCGGGCATGCACATCAACGGCCGGGTCGCCATGGGCGAGAACATCGGCGATCTCGGTGGCCTCACCATCGCACTCGAGGCCTACCGCCGCTCGCTGGGTGGCCGGCCCGCGCCGGAGATCGACGGCTACAGCGGCGAGCAGCGCCTGTTCATGGGCTGGGCGCAGGTGTGGCGCACGCTGTGGCGTGACGATGCGTTGCGTCAGCAGCTGGTCAACGGCACGCATTCGCCGGGCCACATCCGTGCGTTCGCGCCGCTGCGCAACATTGATGCCTGGTACGACGCGTTCGGCGTGACCGAGCAGGATGCGCTGTGGATCGCGCCGGAAGACCGCGTGCGGATCTGGTGATCCCACGCCAGCGATGAAAGCACGACAGGGCCGGGATTTCCCGGCCCTGTTCCGTTGTGGGGCTGCGCGTCGCCCGTGCGCCCCGGTCAGTCGGCCAGCGTGCTCGCGACGCGCACCTCGCCGGTCAGCAGGCGGTGGATCGGGCAGGCGTTGGCGATCTGCAGCAGGCGTGTGCGCTGCCCGGCATCGAGCGGGCCGCCCAGGTGGATCGTGCGGGTGATCTCGGTGCCGGCGGCGGGCGTGCCATCGGGGTCGAGGGCCAGCTCGACCGCCACCGATTCCAGCGGCCACTGCTTGCGCGCCGCGTACATGCGCAACGTGATCGCGGTGCACGCGCCCAGCGCCGAGAGCAGCAGGTGATCGGGCGTCGGCGCGGTGTCCCCGCCGCCGAGCGCCGTCGGCTCGTCGGCGTACCAGGTGTGGCCGGCGCCGTCGTCGAGATCGACGCGGTAGGCGGGGCCGGCGGTGCGCGCGGTCAGGCGGGCGCGTGCGGTGGTCATGGGCATCGTCTCCGGGTGGGGCAGCCCCGCGGGCCGCGCGCCACCAGCGTGCCACGACGCGGGACCGGCCGTCGCGGACCCGCCGTGGATCCGCCCGGCCTGCGCTAGCCCGGTGTGTAGTAGGTCGGCGCGCCGGGCCCGACCGGCAGGCCCAGGCCGAACACCCACAGGAAGAACACCGCGGTCCAGCCGATGAAGAACACGATCGAGTAGGGCAGCATCATCGCGATCAGCGTGCCGACGCCGAGGTTGCGCTGGTACCGCGCCGCGAAGGCCATGATCAGGCCGAAGTAGCTCATCATCGGCGTGATCACGTTGGTCACCGAATCGCCGATGCGGTAGGCCGCCTGGATCACCTCCGGGCTGTAGCCGATCAGCATCAGCATCGGCACGAAGATCGGCGCGGTCACCGCCCACTGCGCCGAGGCCGAGCCCAGCGACAGGTTGATCAGCCCGCACAGCGCGATGAAGGCCAGGAACACCAGCGGCCCTGTCAGGCCGATCGACTGCAGCAGGTTCGAGCCCAGCACCGCCATCACCTGGCCGAGCTGGGTCCAGTTGAAGAACGCGACGAACTGGGCGGCGAAGAACACCAGCACGATGTACAGGCTCAGCGTGGCCATCGATTTCGCCATCGCGTCGATCACGTCACGATCGTTGCGGATCGTCCCGGTCAGTGCGCCGTAGACGATGCCGGCCACCGCGAAGAACACCGCCACCAGCACCACGATGCCGGTGAGAAACGGGCGCAGGCTGCCCAGGGTGTCGTCGACGCCGGGCAGGCGCAGCGCGCCGTTCGCAGGCACCGTGAGCACGGCGATCACGCCTGCGACCAGCAAGGCCGCCAGGCCCGACCACAGCAGCGCACGACGCTCGCGCGCGGCCAGCGGATCCATGTTGACCGGTTCGGCGTCGGGATCGAGCTGCTTCGGATCGAAGGCGCCGAGCTTGGGTTCGACGATGTACGTCGTCACGAACCAGCCGAGGAACGTGACCACGAAGGTGCTGGCGATCATGAAGTACCAGTTGACCGCGGCGTGCACCTCGTAGGTCGGGTCGATCAACCGCGCCGCTTCCTGGGTGATGCCGGCGAGCAGCGGATCGACGGTGCCGATCAGCAGGTTCGCGCTGTAGCCGCCGGACACACCGGCGAACGCGGCCGCCAGGCCCGCGAGCGGATGGCGACCGAGCGCATGGAAGATCGCCGCCGCCAGCGGAATCACCACCACGTAGCCCATCTCCGAGGCCGTGTTCGACAGCACCGCGGCGAACACGATCACCACGGTCACCAGGTTCTTCGGCGCGCCGAGCACCAGCGCCTTGATCGCGGCGGTCAGCAGGCCCGATCGCTCGGCGATACCGACGCCCAGCATCGCCACCAGCACCGTGCCCAGCGGCACGAAGGAGGTGAAGTTGGTCACCAGGCCCATGACGATCCGGCGCAGGCCCTCGGCATCGAGCAGGCTGATCACGCGGATGATGCCGTCCTCGGCGCGCCCGGAGGCGCCCTCGGGCCGAGGATCGGGTACCGAAACGCCATAGGCGGCCAACACGCCCGACAGCAGCACGATCAACAGCGCCAGCAATGCGAACAGCGTCACCGGATGCGGCAACAGATTGCCGAGGAACTCGACGGTGTTGAGCAGGCGCGTGATCGCGCTGCGCGGCTCGGATGCGGGCGCTGCCGACTTGCCTCGGGTCATCGTGCGGTCCGGTGCGGGTGGCCGGGCAGTCTAGCAAGCCGGTTGCAACCGTCATCTCTCGTGCGTTGGCCACGACTGGTCTTGTAGGCGGTCGCCCAGTGGTGTGCGCCCGGCAATTCCGACTCAGCGACCTTCTGCGCCCGCGAAATAGTTTGTGTAAATCTGCCGCCCGGCTTCCTCGATCTCGGCCCATTCAGCAGCCTGGAACGCGTCGGACGGATAGCGGCCCGGCCCATGTTCCCAGAGTCTGGCGAACTCGTTCTGTTGCCCGGCGCGACGCCCGGGGCGTTGCGCTTCCACGAGTTCAGCGACACCTGCTGGCTGCGCCGAGCGCGCCATGCGTTCGGCGACCGCGAGCTGCAACGCGTACTCGTGGATCCGCAACTCGCGGTCGCTGCGTTCGAACAGCAGGCCTCGTCCATCCAACGCTTGGACCTTGGCGCGGAGTGCGTGCTCGTCTCCGGCCTGGATTCGTTCCTGAAGCCACGATCTCGCCAGCGCGCGGCGCCGGTGTGCCTCCCGGGGATCGCGCACGACGCGTTCGCGACTGTCGAATTCGGCCAATCCAAGATCTGCGAAGCGTAGCTGCGCGTTGACATCGCCGGCTCGCGCCGCCTGCTCGAGCCAATGTGCAGCGCGAGCAAGATGATGCGCTGTCAGGACGCTGCAATCGTCGTACTGATCGGCACGCTGGAGAAAACGGTTCTCGATGTTAGTGCGGCGCACTTCATTGATGGACGTATCGTCGCCGCGTGTCGAATAAGCGATCTCGTCCTCGTACTCCTGTAGCAGACGTTCGGGTGCGTAGTCACGCAGGACGCGGTGACAGGCGCCCAGGCGCAATCCCAGCGCGGCCGCCGCCTTCGGGTCTCCCGCGTCCGCGCGGGCTTCATGTGCGCGGATGAAGTCCGCCATCGGCAGCCAGTCCTGATCGCCCAAGTGGACGTGACGTCGCGGGCTCATCACGGGGGAACCCTCCGGCCCTGCGCGCAGGTCCTGTCGCAATGCGCGGACCTGGTCGTGAGGCGTCGAGACAGGTTTTGTGCTGGCCTCAACGTGTAGCGATCGATCAGGCGCGCTACAACCAGCCAGCACAACTGCGAGAAAGACAGGCCATTGATATCGGAGTGAAGTCATTGCCTAGGCGCCTTTGACGTGTCAGCCGCCGGCTGCTGGAGTTCACGAGCAAGCACGCGCGCATGAGAACGCTCTTCGGCAGATGCCGTCTGTTCAAGCTTGCGAACGTGTTCGCTGGTCAGGCTGTCGGGGAAGCGTCGATACATGGGCGTCTCCGAGAATGCGAGCCAGAACCCGAGCGCGCGAGCCGGATCGGGCGTCAGCCACCCGTCGGCATCGTGTGCCCTCGACATCGCCAGGAGTGCAGCAGGCTCGCCCGCTCGGACCGCGGCCGACAGCATCTGCGTCGCTCTATTCCGTCGTCGTTCTACCTCGTCGGCAGCATCGACCAGCGCGGCCAGACTCGTGTACTCACGGAATGCGACATCCGGATAGAGCGCCATGGCTTCCGGGTGTCCCCGCTCGGCGGCCAGACTGACGTAGTACAACGCGTCTTTTGCGGGCGGATTCGCGCGAAGCCCCTCGGTGTCTGCGCACAGGCGGCTCGCCTCGGAATGCGCGAACAGCAGCAGATCGATGTTGCGGTCATCACCAATCGGTCGCCCGCCGATTCTGATGGCATCACCTGCGCCAGCAACCAACTCCGCGATCAACGCCGATACTCGGCCGCCTGGCAACGGCGTGTAGTCAATACAATGCGCGAGTGCTCGACCCAGACGGAATGCGGCATCGGCGTCGCCGGCGTCGGCGGCCACCTCGAGTTGGGAGCGCATGGCGTCGAATGGTCCCTCGGGCACACGAGCGACAGGTTTCTCTGTCGCGTGCGTCGCGGCACCGGCGCCCGTTTCGGTACCGAACGCCGTCGCCTCTAGTCCCGGTGGCACATGCGCGCGCCAAGCGAACAGCATGGCTAAACCGACCGCTGCGCCCGCCAAGGCCGGCGCCGCCCACCTACGTATCGGCATACCGGACATGCGGCTCAGCCCGCCGAGGCTTTGGCGATGAAATCGTCCACTTCCCGCTCCAGCAGTTCCAGCGGCACCACGCCGGTCAGCAGCACGCGGTTGTGGAACGCGCGCGGGTCGAAGCGCTCACCGAGCGCGTCGCGGGCCTTGTCGCGCAGGCGGATGATCTCGAGCTGGCCGATCATGTACGACGTCGCCTGGCCCGGCATCACGACGTAACGGTCGACTTCCGAGGCCGGAATGCCGTAGTCGATCGCCTGCTGGCGGGTCCAGCGCATCGCGTGCAGGCCGGTGTCGACGACCAGGCGCCGGGCACGGAACAGTTCGGCATCGAGCTGGCCCAGCCGGCCTTCCGGGTCGCCCTCGTACCAGCCTTCCTCGGCCGCCAGGCGTTCGGCGTACAGCGCCCAGCCCTCGCTGAAGGCGGAGATGCCGCCGAGCGCGCGGGTCTGCCGGAACTTCGGCAGGTCGGGGTTCTCGACCGACAGTGCGATCTGGAAGTGATGGCCCGGCACGGCCTCGTGGTAGACCAGCGTGCGCAGGCCGAAGCGGGTCAGCCGGTCGGGGCGCAACGGCATCTGGTAGACGCCCGGGCGCGAGCCGTCGAGCGGTGGCGCGGTATAGCTCGCCGCGGCGCTCGCCCAGCGGTACTCGGGGTAGGGCTGGGCGATCACCGGGGTCTTCGGACGGATGTCGAACAGCGCGTCGGCGCGGCGTTCGGCGTCGCGCATCATGGTCTCGATGTCGGCCATGATCGCGGCACGGCCGGCGTCGTCGTTGCTGTAGGCCAGGTCCCTGCGCAGTTGCGCGACGCGCGATTCCACGCTGCCCTCGGTGCGGCCCAGCGAGCGCAGGATGCCGTCCATCTCGCCCTCGATGCGCGCCACCTCGCGCAGACCGATGGCGTGAATGGCCTCGGCATCGAGTTGCGTCGAGGTGAAACGGCGCAGATGGTAGGCGTAGGCGTCGGCCCCGTCGGCGAAGCGCCACAGGCCGGCGTCGTCGGTGGCGCGCGGCTGCTGGGCGCGCAGTTCGGCGATCGCACGCGACCACGCGGGATACACGCCGGCCTGCACGGTGCGCGTGGCCTCGGCGACCAGCGCATCACGGCTTGCGGCATCGAGCGCGTCCACCGATTGCAGACGCTCGGCGAACGTCGTCACCAGCGGATTGGCGGCGGCCGGGCCGTCGATGAACTGCTGCATCTGCGCGATGGTCGCGTCGAGGATGAAGCGTGGCGGCAGGATGTCGCGGGCGGCGAGTTCGCGCGCGCGGGCCGTGGCCTCGTCCATGCGCGTCTCGAACAGCCCGAGGCGGGCGAGGTAGTTGCGCGCGTCCTCTTCGCTGCGCACCGGGTGCACCACGGTCATCAGGTTCGGCAGGCCGACATTGGCACCGCTGAACTGCTGCAGCGGAAAATTGTAGTGCTCGTAGCGCTCGCCCTCGACGGCGCTGCGCAGCTGCCAGTCCATCAGCTCGGCCGATACGCGCTCCACGTCGCGCATCGCATCGCGATCGAAGCGCGCCAGCTCGGCGATGCCGCGTTCGGCGAGTGCCAGGGTGCCGCGGCGGAACTCGGTCGTCTGCGGCGTGAGCTGGCGATCCATTTCGGACTGCAGCGCGCCGTCGAAGTAGCGGCTTCCGGTGGCCGCACTGGGCTGCCGGCGCATCCAGTCGTCGGTGAAACGATCGAAGAACGCGGTGACCGGCGTCGGCGCCTGGCGCGTGGTCGCATCGCCGCGTGGTACGGCCGATGTCGGCGGGGTCGAAGCGCAGCCTGCCAGCAGCAGGCTGCCGGCAAGGGCGAAGGCGAGCGGGGCGACGCGAGGACGAAGGGTCACGGAAACTCCGGTCAGCGGTGGGTCCCTGCGATTCTACGCAGGGCCCACCGCAGCCCGTCCACGCGGCATGCAGCGCACGCCGTGCGGAACTCAGCCGTGGACGCGGAAACGGATCGCGTCGTCGATGTAGGTTTTGGGGCCGATCGGCGCCGCGTGCGCACCGAAGGGCATCTGCGCGCGCAGGCGCCAGCTGGCCGGCAGATCCCATTCGCGCGCAGCGGCCTCGTCCGGCAACGGGTTGTAGTGCTGCAGGCTGGCGCCGATGTCGGCGTCGGCGAGCGCGGTCCACACCGCGTACTGGGCGATGCCGGTGGCATGCTCGGACCACACCGGGAAGTTGTCCGCGTACAGCGGGAACTTCGCCTGCAGATCGCGCACCACGTCCTGGTCCTCGTAGAACAGCACCGTGCCCGCGCCCGCGGCGAACCCGTCGATCTTGGCCTCGGTCTGCGCGAACGCGTCCGCAGCCACGATGCCGCGCAGTGCATCCTTCACGATGTCCCAGAACTTCACGCTCTGCGCGCCGTAGAGAATCACCGCGCGCGAGCTCTGCGAGTTGAACGACGACGGGCTTTCACGCACCGCGTCCTGGATCAGCGCGGTGACCTCGTCCTGCGGAATCGGCAGCGTGCGACCCAGGCTGTACTGGGTGCGGCGACGGTGTGCGGATTCGAGAAATGCGTTGTGGGGCATGACAACTCCAGGAGGGGCCGGCGGGCGGCGAAGGCAGCAGTCTGCATTGACGGCAAGGATGGAACGACCGGGTGGTTCGGGAAGGATCGTTGCATTCGCGCCACCCCGTGCCGCCTTCCGGGCAAGGAGCGGGTGTCTCGCACAAAAAAGCCGCCGCGGATGCCGCGGCGGCTGGCTGGCGATCAGGGCCGCCCGTTTCAGCGATAGACGCGCTCGCACCGCGTTTCGACGACGCGGTCGCCCCGTGCTTCCTGGCTGTTGCCCTGCACGTTGCGCCCGATCGCGCCGCCGGCGACCGCGCCGCCGACGGTGGCGATCTTGCGGCCACTGCCGCTGCCGATCTGGTTGCCGACCAGACCGCCGATGACCGCACCGGCGGCCGTGCCGCCGACGCGGTTGGGATCCGACGCGCTGCGACGGACCTCGACGTCCTGGCAGACGACGCGGCTGCCGTCATTGAACCGGCGGCCTTCGTCCTGCGGGCCGTAGCTCTGGGCATACGCGGCCGCGCTTCCCAGCATGGTCAGGGCGCCGATGCAGGCCAGGGTACGGATCGAATTCATGGGAATGCTCCTCGCGGATGACGTGACGGCGATGCTGTCAGCGCATCACGCAAGCGCGGATGAAATCGCAGCGCGCTCGTGCCACTGGTTCAGGCCCCGGCCCATGCGATGAAGAGCGTGTCGCGATGCGAGCGCTCAGGCGTACTGCATCTTCCGGCCCATGCCGCCGTCGACGACGATGTTCTGTCCCGTGATGAATCCGGCCGCCGGCGAAAGCAGGTGCACCGCGAGCGCACCGATGTCGCCGGGTTCGCCGACGCGTCCGCTGGGGTGCTGCGCATGGTCGCGACGCGAGAGTTTCGGCGCACGCCGGGCGACGGGCTTGCGCCACGCGTCGGTGGCGATCCAGCCCGGGCTGATCGCATTGACCCGCACGCGGGGTCCCTCGCTGATCGCCAGCGCGTGGGTCAGCGCCGACAGCCCGCCCTTTGCCGCTGCATACGGTTCGGTGTGCGCTTCGGACTGGTGCACGCGGCTCGACGCGATATTGACGATCGCGCCGCGCCGCGCGCGCAACGCGGGCAGGGCGTGCTTGCAGCACAGGAACGCGCCGGTGAGATGGCCGTCGATGAAACGGCGCCATTCGGCCAGCGGCAGCGTGGCGAGATCCGGAACGCCGGGCGAGGCAGGCCCCGCGTTGTTGACCAGGCCGTCGAGACGCGGGAACCGCGCAAGTGTCTTGCGCATGAAGCCGCGCACCGATGCCTCGCGACTCACATCCAGCGGTGCGAACCAGGCGCGATCACCGACCTGCCATTCGTCGAGACAGGCGCGACCGGCATCCCGGTCGAGATCGCCGATCGCGACACGGCCGCCGGCGCCGAGCACGGCCTGCGCGATGCCGCGGCCGATACCTTGCGCGCCGCCGGTGATGACGACGACGCGTCCGCTGAGTGGCGCGGCGTCGTGGTGTTCGATCGGAGGTGTCAGCGACATCGTGCGCACCGGTGCGGATCCGGCGCACAGTCTCCACGCGGCCGCATCGAGAGCGTGTCGACGGCGCACGTGCCGCCGGGTGTCAGCGGCTGCCGCCGCGTCCGCGACCGGCGGGTGCCGGGCCCGGCGCCGGGTGCTCGTCGAGGCGGGTCAGGGTGCGCGTGGTGCCGAGCTTCTCGATGCGGCCGCCCGCGCCGCAGAACGCCGCGACGTCGTGCGCGATCCGTTCGCTGTTCAGCGCCGATGCGCGCTCGCTCGGGGCGCGTGATCCGGCGAACAGGTGACGGGTGCCGCCGCCCGCAGCGGCGGGCTTCTTCGTACCGGACATGCGATGCACTCCTTCAGTACATGATCAGTGGAATGCCGCGTGCGCCGTGATCGGCGTACTCGGCACGGATCTCGCGGCAGTAGGGGCCGCCCATCGCGAAGCGCCGGCACACTTCGGGCCGGGTGTCGTAGATCGAGCAGCACATCCGCGCGGCATCGACCGCCACGCACCAGCCCTCGTCGTCGCGTGCCATCACCCGCAGGCCGGCGTCGGTGATGTCGGTGAAGCGTTCGGGCACGTCGTCGTCGCCCTGCAGCACGACGGTGAGCCGGCAGCAGACCGCATCGCAGGTGTCGCAATGGTCGTGTGCCGGGCTCACGATGCGGGGGCGCCACGCCGGTAGTGCAGCAGGCGTCCGCGCGGCGCCGTGTCGGGATCACCGTCGAGCGCCAGACGCGCTTCGCTCGCGGTGAATCCCTGGGCGTGAAGCAGGCGACCGAAGGCTGTGCTGTGCCCGCGGCCGGGATCGGTGAGCATCACGACCGCGTCCGGACGGGCATGCCGCGCGACGACGCCGGCCAGGATGACGGCATGGCCGCGTTCGTAGAGCACGTCGCTGGCGATGATCATGTCGAAACGGCCCAGCGAGGCCAGCGGTTCGTCCCAGCACATGTGCCGGTAATGCACGGCGTCGAGCGCATTGAGCGCGGCGTTGTAGGCGAGAAAGCCTTCGGCCAGCGGGTGCATGTCCGAGGCGACCACATCGGCGCCGCGGCGCTGCAGCACCAGGCTCGACAGGCCGATGCCGCAGCCCATTTCGAGAATGCGCAGCCCGGCGATCTCCGTGCGAGCCATCACCTGCGCGAGCAGACGGCCGGACGGCCACAAGTGTCCGAACAGTGGCCACTGCGCCGACGAGATGCCGAGGCGGGCACCGTGGCCGTCCGGATCGGCGTACTGCTGGAGATCGGTCAGCATCCGCAGACGGTAGGAATGCGCGCCGACATCGACAGTGGAAATACGGGTGGAATAACCGGGCACGGCACTTCCTTCGGGAGCGTTGCCCAGACGGGCGGTCACGCATGGAGGGAAGCGAAGCGGCGACGGCTCAGGTCGCGCGGGCGCGCGGATCGGGCGTGGCCCGACGGTCGAGCATAGCACCGGGGCGGCACGCCTCCGGCCCGGCCACGCCGCCGCGTTCAGCGCGGATGGTTGGTGTAGCTCGCGTTGCCGAGGCCGGTGCCGATCGTCAGCACGCCCCAACGCGCGACCGCCTGCATCCGCGGGCGCTCACTCAGGCCCTGCACGACGGCGTCGTTATGCAGGTGCACGACCGGCGCGCGCCCGCCGATCCGGTCGAGGTGTGCGCCCAGCGCCCCGGCAACGCTGAAGCCTTCGGCCTCCCAGTCGCCGGGCAGATTCTGCGCGCCGTGGGCGATGCGGCCGTCCTGCCGGATCTGGCCCGGGCAGGCGATGCCGACGAACGGCGCGAGGTCGACGCCGAGGGTGCGCGCGTGCGCGATCAGACCGTTGAGCATGGCCGCCATCCGGATGATCGCTTCCTCGCGGTCGGGGGATTCGGTGGCATGGCGCCACTGGCTGCGCTCGAGCACCGTGGCGCGGCTGCCGTCGTCGCGCTGGTCGAGGCGCGGTGCGATCAATCCGCAGCGGATGTTGGTGCCACCGATGTCGACGGCGAGAAAGGCCGCGCGGCGCAGTGCGGTGGCCGGCGCCAGCGGCACCCAGCCCAGCAGCCCCGCATCGTCACCGTCGTGGCGGAGCAGGGTGAGCTCCACGCCCGCGCGCGCGAGCTTCAACAGACGTGCGGGGCGTCGCACTGACAGCGCACCGGCACGGCTGCCGGGGAAGCCGCCGCCGATGACGATGCGTTTGACGCCGGTCCATTCGGGTTGCGCGAGAAAGCAGCGCACCACCTCCGCCAGCCGTTCGGCGTGATCCTCGATCGCGGCGTGCACCAGATGCGCGGCATCGGCATCGCCGCCGACCAGCACGAGGTCGAGATCGCGCTTGGAGATGGCGTCGGTCGGTGTGCGTCCGAACGGATCGCGCTCGCCCGTGAAATGCTGGCGGCGCCGTGCGTCGAGCAGTGCGCGGAACGCCGTCTGGCTCGCGCGGTCGCCGACGAAGCCGTCGCCGTCGGGCGCGGCCAGCGCCAGATTGCAGCTGTCGATGCTCAGGCCCGGGATTCGCAGGGCGGCGTGGCGGTTGCGGGGGTCGCGGCTCATGTGCGAACTCGGATCAGGCGCCTAGGGTGCCCGGCGCGGCGTGGCGCGCCGTGAACGGCGCACGCCGGGTAGCATCGCGAGTCTCGCCGTCCCGCGCCGCGTCATGCCGTCCCCACCCAGTCCCCGCGCATCACTTCATGCCGTCGGCATCTCGCATCGCTGGGCGGGCATCGCCCTGGCCGCGCTCGCCCTGTTCGTGGCCAGCGCGCTGGCGCTGCATCTGCGACGGCCGGACCTCGATCCGGTGCACAGCCAGATGAGCCTGTATCTCATCGGCCCCTGGGGGCCACTGCTGCAGGCCGCGTACGCATCGCTGGCGGCGGGCATGGGCGCGCTGGCGTGGGGCCTGCGCTCGGCGAGCAGCCCACACGCGCGCAGTTCCGCGCCGCTTCTGCTGTTCGGACTCGGCGGCCTCGCATTGACCATCACGGCCTATGCGTGGATGGATCTGCCCGGCGTGGACCGCACGTTCGAGGGCCTCGTCCACGGCCTCTCGGCGCAGGCGGCATTTCTCTGTGCGACCGGCGGCATGGTGCTCCAGGCCCTGCGCTTCGCGGCCGATTCCGCGTGGCGGGCCACGGCGCGCTGGGCCTTGCCCTGGGCCCTGCTGTGCTTCGCATCGATCTGGGTGCTCGCGGCCTGGCGCGATGCCCCGCGGGGCCTTGCGCAGAAAACGGTGATCGCCCTGATCGTCGGATGGCTGGTCTGCGTGGCGCTGACCCTGTGGCGGCGAACGCGGCGCAGGCACGCGCACGCGAGCTGATCGCGTTCACGCCGGCAGCACTGCTGCCGCACGAGACTCCGGAGCAAGGACGCACTGCGCATCGCGGTGCGTCCATCGACTGCCAGGAGAGCAACATGATCAAGTGGGCCATCATCTTCGCCGTCATCGGCCTCATTGCCGGTGCGCTCGGCTTCAGCGGCGTCGCGGGCGCCTCGATGGGCATCGCCCAGTTCCTGTTCTGGGCGGCGATCATCATCGCGGTGGTCCTGTTCGTGCTGGGACTCACCGTCGCCAGGAAGGTCGTGCGCTAGGCCGGACGCGGCACGTTTTCACACCCGCCGCCTGCGTCCGCGCAGGCGGCGTTTTTCATGGTCCCGGGCCAGCCTGTCAGGCGACGGGGCCGCACTCCGCAACACCGCTTCGAGGACACGCCGTGGACCAGACCGTGCATCCGTTTTCAGAACTCTTCGCCCAGCTGGGGCTGCCGAACGACGAGGCATCGATCCGCGCGTTCATCGCCGAACACGGCCCGCTGCCCGCGGACATGCGGCTGGAGGAAGCGCCGTTCTGGTCCGACGCCCAGGCACAGCTGCTGCGGGAGGAACGGATCGAGGACGCCGACTGGATCGTGGTGATCGACCAGCTCAACGTCGCCATGCACGCCACGCCCGATACCTGATCCGGGCTCGCAGCGGACGGCCAGCCGCTTCCGATCGCGGTGAGCGCGTCCGCGGTGCGCAGGCCGCCTGCAGCAGGTGCAACCACCCGGGAGCGCGCGCCGGCCTCAGGCGAGCAGCAGCACGAGACCGATGATCACGCCCGATGCGAGCAGCAGCATCAGGCAGTAACCCATGATGTCCTTGATCTTCAGGCCGGCGATCGCGAGCAGCGGCAGTGCGAAGAACGGCTGCAGCATGCTGGTCCAGGCGGCGCCCCAGGCGACCGCCATCGCCACCCGCGGCAGGTCGGCGCCCAGTGCCTGCGCGGCCGGGATCATCACCGGGGCCTGCACGGCCCACTGGCCGCCGCCGGAGGGCACGAACATGTTGATCAGTCCGGCCGACAGGAAGGTCAGCACCGGCAGCGTCTCCGCGGTGGCGAACGAGGCGACCACGTCGACAGCGTGGTCGCCAGGCCGGAGCCGACGAGAATCGCCATGATCCCGGCGTAGAACGGAAACTGGATCACGATGCCGGCACCGCCCTTGATCGCCTCCTGCAGCGCCGCCAGCAGCCGCGGCGGCGTCCGGTGCAACACGATCCCGAGCATCAGGAACGCGTAGTTGACGATGTTGAGGTTCAGGCCGCCACCACCGATGAAGTGATCGGCGAGATAGACGAGGCCGGCGCCGCAGATCGCGACCGACAGCAGCCCGCCATGCTCGAGGCGTTCGGCCGGCGACGCGTGCGCGTCCCGCGCCGGAGGTTCGACGTGCTCCGGCGGCGTGAACAGCACGCTGTCGTGTTCGGGCGGTGTCATCGCGCGATTGATCAGCGGAATCGCGATCACCAGCAGCGCGATGATCAGAAGATTGAAGGGCGCGAACAGGGTCTCGCGGGTCGGGATCAGCCCGATGGCTTCCTGCATGGATGTCCGTCGGTGGCGATGGTCAACGGAATCGAGCCGGACAGGCCGCCGTGCCAGAGGATGAAGCCCGAGTACGCACTGGCCACCAGCAGGCGGTAATCGACACGCACATGCCGCGCCATTTCGCGCGCGAACAGCGCGCCGATCACCAGACCGAAGCCCCAGTTGATCCAGTTCGCCGCCATCGCGACCAGGGTGACCATGACGATCGCGTTGCGCGGGCTGCGGCAGCGCGACGCCAGCCAGGTGAGTCCACGTTTCACCGGCGGCGTCTTGGCGAGAATGAAGCCGGTGACCAGCACCAGCAGCATCTGCATCGAGAACCCGGGCAGCTCCCAGAAGCCGGCGCCCCAGTAGCGCACGAGCGCCAGCGGCGGCGTGCGCTCGATCGCCAGCGCCGCGATGGCGGCGAGTGCGGTGAAGATCAGGACGAACACGTAGGCGTCGGGCAGATAGCGCTCGACGAGGCGGACGGACGAACGGGTCGCACGCTGGAACATGGGGAACACCGGCTGACACGCGGGCGGCTAGCCTAGCGGCATCGCCGGACGCTGCCTGCTGGACCTTGGTCGGCGCGCGGTCGAGCAGGGCACGGATGCGCGCGATGCGCATCCGTGCTGCAGCCGTCAGACTGGGTCGGCCGGATGCCCGGTGCAGCTGCGGTCGGGCTGGTCGGCGCGCATCAGCAACGCATCGTGGGCGCCGCGGGTCCAGAGCACGTTGCCTGCACCGTCCACATACTTCGTGCCCGAGGCGGCGGGCTCGGTCTGCATGGCCAGGGTCAGGCCGTCGACCCGCACCGTGGCCCGATCGCCGCCGTCGAAGCTGGCGTCGACCGGCGTGCCCTCGCAGTCGTAATGGACGACCTGTGGCGCGGTGGCGGTCGCCGTCTGCGCGGGTGTCGAGCCGCCCGCATCGGCCGCCGGCGGGGGCGTGCGCTCGTCGGGCGGGGCTTCAGCAGGTGAACAGGCGATCAGCGCGCCGCTGACCGCAGCAACGAGGATGGAAAGATGCCAGCGCATGGTCGTCTCCTTGCCGTGGTAGGACCGGAACGACGCGGGGGAGGTCGCAGCATAGCCCGGCGGAGCGCCGGGCGTGGACTTCAGTAGACGCGGTGGCAGTTGCGCTCGTGGTCGCCTTCGAGCGTCAGCCGGGCTTCGTCGGCACGGTGCGCCCAGAAGCGGTTGCCGGCGGCGTCGGCATACATCGCGCCGGAGGCCGCGTCTTCGCGGTCGAGCGCGAGGGTTTCGCCGTCGACGACGAATTTCGCGAGTGCATCGTCGTTCTCGTAGGCCACGGTGATGCGGATGCCCTCGCAGTCGAAGTCGAGGGTGGACGTCGGCTGGGACGCGGCCTCTCGCGCGGCGAGCGAGCCGGTCATCGGCGTGTCCTCGGGTTCGGTCGGCGCGGCAGGCGGCGCCGGCGGTGGCGTCGCGACGTCGTGGGGCGGCACGTCCCCGGGTGCGGGTGTGGCCGGCGTCGGCTCGCTGCAGGCGCCGAGTGCGAACGCGGCGATCAGGGCGGTCAGGGCGGGGGCTGCGCGCATGGGATGTCCTCGTCGAACGTGGATCGGGGCCGGCTGACCGGCCCGCTTACCGTAGGCAGGCCGCCGTGAATACCCGGTATGGCATCCACGGCGCGCTGCACGTGCGTCGGCACGGTCACGGGTGCGACGCGATCAGGCCGCGAGCCCGCGCATCGCGTAGCGGTGCCGGTCGGCGCCGCTGCCCGTACTCGCGACCGCCGCGAGGAAATCGCGCCCCCAGCGCTCGATGTCGTAATGGCGCACGGTCTCGAACAGTTGGCGCTGGCGCCCCACGGCCTCGTGATCGGGCATCGCCAGCGCCTGGCGCAGGCCGGCGACGAGATCGTTCTGGTCGTGCGGGTTGGTCAACACCGCACCCTTGAGCTCGGCGGCGGCCCCGGCGAATTCCGACAGCACCAGGGTGCCGGCCGACCCTTCGATGCCATGGGCGGCGACGAATTCCTTGGCGACGAGATTCAGGCCATCCCGCAACGGGGTGATCCACATCACGTCGGCTGCCGCGTAATGCGCCAGCACTTCCTCGAAGGCCAGTGCGCGGGCGAAGAACCGTACCGGCGTCCAGTCGAGCATCGCGTAGCGCCCGTTGATGCGTCCCACGGCCTGTTCGATCCGGGTCTGCAACTCGCGGTAGATGGTCATCTCCTTGGCGGCCGGCACGCAGACCATCAGCAGGTTGACCTTGCCGCGCAGCTCGGGCTCTGCGTCCAGAAGGCGCTCGAACGCCAGCAGTTTTTCCAGCGTGCCCTTGGTGTAGTCGAGGCGTTCGACCGACAGGACGAGCTTGCGCCCGGCGAATTCGCGCCGGATCTGCTCCAGGCGCACGCGCACCCGGGGATGGGCGAGGCCACGCTCGATGCGCTTGATGTCGGTGCCCACCGGATGCGCTCCCAGGCCCACGGCGCGGTCACCGACCCGGATGCGGGTGATCATCTCGTCGAGCCCGACGGCGCAGCCGTAGGTGAGGAAGCGCGGTGCGCAGCCTTCGCGCTCCAGCACCTCGGTCGGCATCGCACCGCGCACCACGTCGACGAAGTTCTCCACCTGCCGCGGAATGTGGAAACCGATGTAGTCGCACTGCAACAGGCTGCCGAGGATCTCGCGGCGCCACGGCACCACGTTGAACACGTCGGCCGACGGGAAGTACGTGTGATGGAAGAATGCGATGCGCACGTCCGGCCGCAGCTCGCGCAGGTAGGCCGGCACCATCCACAGGTTGTAGTCGTGCAGCCACACCGTGGCGCCGGGCGCGGCCTCGGCAGCCGTGGCCTCGGCGAACTTGCGGTTCACGCGCAGGTAGATGGCCCAGTCGTCCTCGCTGAAACGCGCACGCTCCCAGAACGTGTGCAGCATCGGCCAGAAGGCTTCCTTGGAGAAGCGCTTGTAGAACGCGTCGACTTCGGTCTTCGACAGCGGCACGCGGGCCACGGTGAGATCGGGATAGGCCTCCGCATCGACCGGCGTGCGGGTTTCGAAGCTGCCGAGCTTGGGATCGTCGACACTCCATGCCACCCACGAGCCCCGCTGCCCGCCGCCGAAAAAGCCGAGCAGACTCGGAATGATGCCGTTGGGGGAGGTCGGACGCCGACGCTTGCGCGCGCCGTCCTCGACGTATTCCTCGTAGGGCAGGCGGTGGTAGACCATCACCAGATCCGACTGGCCCGTCGCCGGCTCGGCCGTGCTGCGCAGGTGCGGGTCGTCGGCGTCGAGCAGGTCGAAGTGTGCAATGGCTTCGAGGATGCCGCCGCAGCCGGGCGCCTGGGCGTGGAAGACGTTGGAGAGCTGATCGGTGGCCTTGACCAGCGCCGGCTCCGATTCACCCACGCACACGCCCTGGAAGCCCGAGGTGTACATCGACAGGTCGTTGAGCGTGTCGCCCGCCACGAGCACGCGCTCGCGCGGCAGATCGAGGTGCGCCGCCAGTGCGGCCAGCGTGCGGCCCTTGTCGGTATCGGGCGGCAGGATGTCGAGATAGCGGTCGGCCGAATACAGCACCGAACAGCCCAGACGCCTGGCCGTCGCCTCGATGTCGCCGCGCATCTCGGCCAGCGCCTCGGGTTCGCAGAAATACGAGCAGCGGCGTTCCTGGGGGACGTCCTGGCGCACGAGGCCGCGGAAGACCGCCATTTCGCCGGCGACGGCGTGCTCGCCCGGCCAGCGGCGGTCGATCCGCGTCTGCAGTGGCTGGATGGGCTGCAGCGTGTGTCCGTCGACGACGGTGCCGCCGACGTCGCAGATCACGTAGTCGGGACGCGGCAGGCTGGGATCGGCGAGCAGCGGCATGACGGCTTCGAGGCCGCGGCCGGTGACGAAGGTCAGACGGATCTCCGGATGACGGTCGACCAGGCGGTAGAGCTGCTGGCGGTGCGCGGGGGATCCGGCGAGGAAGGTGCCGTCGAGGTCGGTCGCGAGCATCAGGCGCGGCACGAACGGCATGTTGGCAGGGGCGAGGTCGGGCGAGATCGGATCTGGGGTCAATGCTTGTCCTTGTGGTGTGGGTCGGAACGGTCGGGGCCTTCGGGCGCAGGGCCGGTTTCAGGCAGCAGTTCCAGCGCCGAGGGCGTGGTGCGCAGCATCGGATGGAAGTGCGCCGGGTGGTCGTTGTCGCGGCGACGCACCAGGCGGCGCCCGGCCGCGATCAGGGCCAGCGCGCCGAGGATCACCGCGAACGAGGCCGGCAGCGCGGACGGCCCGAACCGCGACATGGCGACACCGGCCAGCGCCGGTCCGATCGCCGAGCCGACCCCGTTGAGCAGCAGCAGGCTCGAGCAGCCCGACAGGGTGTCCTCGGTCGGCAGGTGGTCCAGCAGGTGGGCCACGCAGATGGGGTAGATCGCGAACGCCACCCCGCCGAACAGGAAGAACAGGCCGAACAGCAGCCACTGCGACTGCGGCGCGATGAACACCATCGCCACGCCCAGCAGCGCGGCCGCGGCGCAGATCAGGGCCAGGGTGATGCGCCGGTCGCCGCCATCGGACATGCGCCCGATCGGCCACTGCAGCAGCGCACCGCCGAGGATCGTCGCGCTCATCAGCGATGCGATGCCCTGCAGGTCCAGGCCCAGACCACTCGCGTACACCGCGCCCATGCCCCAGAAGCCGCCCATCGCCAGACCCGCCAGCAGCGAGCCGCTGGCGGCGGCCGGTGCGGCGCGCCACAACGCCGCCACGGCCAGCCGCGGCACCGACGGCAACGTCGGCTGCACCATCCGGCTGGCCACCACCGGCAGCGCCGCCAGGCAGACGAGAATCGCGACCACGCTGAATAGTGCGAACGAGGCCGGATCCTGCAGGCCCAGCAGCCACTGGCCGGCCGCCAGGGCGAGCAGGTTGACCGCCATGTAGACGGCGAACACCTGACTGCGCTTGTCCGGCGGCGCCTGCACGTTGAGCCAGCTTTCGATCACCGTGTACAGGCCCACCAGCGCGATGCCGGTGAGCACGCGCAGGCCGCCCCAGGCCCAGGGATCGATGAAGATCGGATGCAACAGCACCGCCGCCGCGCACAGCGCCGCGTAGAACGCGAACGCGCGGATGTGGCCGATGCGCTGGATCAGGCCGGGGGCGAGATAGGTGCCGAGAAAGAACCCGACGAAATAGCCGGACATGATCAGACCGAGCGTCTGGTCACTGAACCCCTCCAGCCCGCCGCGGACCGCGAGCAGGGTACCGAGCAGGCCGCTGCCCATCAGCAGCAGGGCCACACCGGCCAGAAGCGCGGTCAGGGCGCGCACGACAGCGATAGCAGCCTCCGGGCGTTGCGACGAAGGCGGACGATCATAACACGTTGAAATATATGGCTATTTCACGCTGTCTTTGCGGCTGGCTCCAGGCTGCTGCAACGCAGCAGAAACCGGTTGCAGAACAGGCGCTTGCGTCGCATGCAGGAGGCCGCGCGCGGTTCGACTCCGCCTGAACACGGGGTGCGCGACGATGGCGCTTTCCGATACCAGGAGTGAGCGATGGCGCGTCCGCCCGTGCTGCTGTCCCTGTCCGCCGTCGTTTCGACCCTCGTCCTCGCCGCGTGCGGCGGCGGGTCACCGGCGTCGGACGACATCGCGCCGATGCCTGCCGACCCAGCGGGCTCGATCGCCGCCTCCGACGACGTGGGACGTGCGCTGGACGAGGATGTGGTGGTATCGACCAACGAGCCGTTCTGGCAGGCCCGGGTCGAAGGCACCACCCTGGTGTTGACCGGCGTCGACGCGCCCGAGCGCAGGCTCGAGGTCGTCACTTCGACGATGACAGCGGACGGGCGACGCGTCACCGCGCGCGACGTGGTGGGGGAGGTGGTGCTGATCGTGCGCCGCATGCGCTGCGAGGACGACATGTCCGGCGCGCGCTTCCCGATGACGGGGCTGCTGACCATCGACGGCCGCGGCCCGTTCCGTGGCTGCGCGCGTCCCGCGTCGATGGCGATGCCGGGCGAGCCGGAGACCGCGACGCGCGTCGTGCCCGATGTCTTCATCGGACGATGGGATGCGGACCAGGCCGCATGCGCGGCGGGGCGCGCCAGCGATCTGGCCCTGACGATCGCCCCCGACCGGCTGGTCTTCCACGAGAGCACGGCGATGCTGACGGACGTCGACCCGGTGGATGCACGCACCGTCCGCGTCTCGCTCGACTTCGAGGGCGAAGGCGAGCGCTGGCAGGCGATCCGCACCCTGCGCCTCGACGCCGAGGGCGGCACGCTGATCGTGGAGGCCCCGGACGGCGCAGCGCCGCCGCGTGTGCGTTGCGAGGACTGAACCGGCTGTCCCGACCGCTGCAGTGCCGTGCGCGGGCGGCGTCGTCGGCCGCGCTCAGGCGCTGTCGATGCGTTCGACCGTCTCGATGTCACCGACCCAGATGAAATGCGGTACGTCGGGCGCGGCCAGGTCGTCGAGCCGGAGCAGGGCGTTGTGACCTTCGTCGCCAGCGGCGTTACGGAAGGTTTCCACGGTGGGACGTACCGCGACGATGCCCTCGATGCGCGCGCCGCTGTCCAGAGTGACCCGCACATGCGCCTCGTCGTGGAGGATGCGGATCCGCTCTTCGATCCGATCGAGATCGGCGCGCGCGGTGTGGATGCGCGGCGGGGTATGACTCATGGCGATGCTCCGTTCGGGCGGCACAGGCTGCGACGCGGACGGACAAGGCCGGGTGACGGCCGTCAGGCCCCGCTGTCGGACCCGAGCAACCGGTCGTATTCGTTGCGGATACCCGAATAGCACTCGCAGCTGCGTGCGAGCAGGCATTCGCGCTCGAGCACCTGGATCAGACCGCGGCTGTAGCGGATGCAGCCGTCGTCCTGCAGCCGTCGCGCCGCCTCCGTGATGCCCTCGCGGCGCACGCCGAGCAGGCGCGCGATCTGCTCCTGGGTCATCTTGATCTCGGCCGAGCCGATCCGGTCGTTGACCAGCAGCAGCCAGCGCGACAGCTGCCGATCGACGGTGTGGTGCCGGTTGCAGACGCCGGTGAGGGCGGTCTGGGTCAGCAGGGCCTGCATGTAGCGCAGCAGGATGGCCTGGAAGGCCCCCCCGCGCTGGAACTCGCGCTGGGCGATGTCCGCGCGCAGGGCCAGCGCTTCACCGCCCGCCTGCACGACGGCGCGCACCGGCAAGGTGCGGTTGTTGGCCACAAGACCGATGCCGACGACGCCTTCATTGCCGATCATCGCGACTTCGCTGGTATCGCCGTTTTCCAGCGCATAGAGCAGCGACACGATGCCCTCGCGCGGGAAGTACATCGTGCTCTGCTGCGCGCTGGCCTCGTGCAGCACCTTGCCGACAGGCAGCTCCACGAGCTGCAGGTCGCCACCGATGCGTTCACAGACATCGTGGGGAAGATCCTGCAGCAATCCGTTGTGGGGGGCCCAATCGGCTTTCTTTGCCATGCGTGTTCGTAGCGTGAAGACCTGGAAGCGGTGTCGGATTGTCCCGGCTGAATGCGGAAGCGTATGTGCGCCACCGCGCATAAAGTCGCCGGGCTGCAACCTCGATGCCTTCGGCCGTTCATCTTCGTGCGGACCATGCCAGCCTGGCGTGTTCAGGGACCGTGGACGGCGGCGGCTGATCAGCGCCGGCCGCTGCCGGCGCGGCCACGATCCAGGCCCGGGCGGATTCCGCGCGATGGACTACACACGGCATTCGGGGCGGGCGCTGCGCGTCCGTCAGGATGTCCATCCGGCTAATGCGGCCACTGACCGTCCGCGACGCGATCGCGCGGCGCGGTGGCCGCGCAGGCGGGGCAGGTCAATCGTCCCGGCCGCCTTCGAGCCGGACGGCGTCGCCGTCCACATCGAGATGCATCGTGATCGGCCGGCAACAGACCGGGCAGTCTTCGATGTACTCCCCGGACGTCTCGCCGCCATCGATCAGGGCTTCGAAGCGCTCACCGCACCACGGGCATCGCAGGGAAGTCGTCGTCCACATGGGGCCATCATCGCCCGAACCGTGGCGCCGGATGTCGAGCTTGCGCCATCCGCGCATCACCACTGCCCGGCGTTCACGCCTGCCGACATATCGCCCGCCTAGTGTGGTGCCGGTGTTCCACAGGACGAAGGCGACACCGATGAGCGATACCCGGATCCATCCGTACTCAGGGCCTGCCGGCGGCTGGGGGTCGGCACGTTCGCTGGCCCGCCACGTGACCGGACGCGAGACACCGACCCTCGAAGGCGTGCGCCAGCTCCAGCGGCAGAACAAGGTGGACGGCTTCGCCTGTGTCAGTTGTTCCTGGGCCAAGCCGGCCGAACCGCACGCCGCCGAGTTCTGCGAGAACGGGGCGAAGGCCACGATGTGGGAACTCGATACCGGCCGCGCGGATGCCGACTTCTTCGCCCGGCACACCGTGTCCGAGCTGGCCACCTGGGCCGATTACGACCTCGAGGCGCAGGGCCGCCTGGTCGAGCCGCTGCGCTTCGATGCCGCGAGCGACCGCTACGTGCCCGTGAGCTGGAGCGAGGCCTTCGAACTCATCGGCCGCGAACTGCGCGCCCTCGAGCCCGAGCGCGTGGTGTTCTATGCCTCCGGCCGCGCGTCGCTGGAAACCTCGTACATGTACGCGCTGCTGGCGCGGCTGTACGGCAACAACAATCTGCCCGACAGCTCGAACATGTGCCACGAGAGCACGTCGGTCGGGCTTCCGCGCAGCATCGGCGTGCCGGTGGGCACGGTGCTGCTCGAGGATTTCGAGCACTGCGACTGCATCCTCTCGTTCGGACAGAACGTGGGCGTCAACAGCCCGCGCATGCTCCATCCGCTGCAGGATGCGGCGCGCCGCGGCGCGGACATCATCACCTTCAATCCGCTCTACGAGCGTGGCTGGGAGCGCTTCACCAACCCGCAGGAGCCCCTGGCGATGGCCACCGGCGCGTCGACACGCATCAGCAACGCCTATTTCCCGGTGCGCGCGGGCGGCGATCTGGCCGTGATGCACGGCATCGCCAAGGCGCTGTTCGCACTCGACGACGCCGCCCAGGCCGATCCGTCGCGCGAGCGCGTGCTGGACGTCGACTTCATCGCGACCCACACCAACGGCTTCGATGCGTTCGAGCAGGCGGTGCGCGCGATCGACTGGCGCGACATCGAACGCGAAGCGGGACTGTCGCGCTCCGACATCGAAGGTGTGGCCGCGGTCTACGCGCAGGCCAAGGCGTCGATCCTGATCTACGGCATGGGCCTGACCCAGCATCGCTACGGCGTCGACAACGTGCGCATGATCTGCAACCTCGCCCTGATGCGCGGCAACATCGGGCGGCCGGGTGCGGGCATCTGCCCGGTGCGCGGCCATTCCAACGTGCAGGGCCAGCGCACCGTCGGCATCTCGGAAAAGCCCGAACTGGTGCCGCTGGACCGGCTGGAGGCGCAGTACGGCTTCTCCGCGCCTCGGAGCAAGGGGCTCGACACCGTGGGCACGGTCGAAGGCGTCATCGACGGTTCCGTACACGCGTTCATCGGCCTCGGCGGCAACTTCGTCCGCGCCGCGCCCGAGACCGAGCAGCTCGAAGCGCACTGGAAGCACCTCGCGCTGACCGTGCAGGTGGCCACCAAACTCAACCGGAGCCATCTCGTCTGCGGCCGGACGGCCTTGCTGCTGCCGTGCCTCGGGCGGATCGAGCGGGATGTCCAGCGCAGCGGCGAGCAGTGCGTGACCGTCGAGGACAGCACCACCTGCATCCACGCGTCGTTCGGCACCAGCGAGCCGGCCAGCGACCAGCTGTTGTCCGAACCTGCGATCGTCGCGGGCATCGCCCGTGCCTGGAAGCCCGACGACACGCGTGTGCCGTGGCAGGCCTGGGTGGACGACTATGCGCTGGTGCGTGACGCGATCGAGGCGACCTATCCCGACCAGTTCCGCGACTTCAATGCACGCCTGCACACTCCCGGTGGCTTCCCGCGCCCCATCGGCGCGCGTGAGCGGCGCTGGGAGACGCCGAGCGGCAAGGCGGAATTCCACGTGCCGGGGCGCCTGTGCGCGACCGGTTTCGAGGATGCCGAGGGCCGGTTCCGCCTGCTGACCGTGCGCAGCAACGACCAGTTCAATACGACGGTCTACGGTTATCGAGATCGCTTCCGCGGCATCGAAGGCACACGTCGGGTGGTGCTGATGCACGAGGACGATATCGCCGAGGCAGGCCTCACCGCCGGCGAGCAGATCGGGCTGGTCGCCGATGCCGAGGATGGGGTGGAGCGTGCGGTGGGCGGACTGCGCGTGGTGCCGTATCGGGTGCCCCGCGGCTGTATCGCCGCGTACTACCCGGAATGCAATCCACTGGTGCCCGTGGCCCACCATGCGGTCGACAGCCACGTGCCGGCCGCGAAATCGGTGCCGGTGCGCATTTCCCGCCGCACCGATGCGCCCGTGCCGGCGGGGCCATCGCCCGACTGAGCACATGGCATGCCCGGAGCGGTCAGCCGCTCCGGGCCGGTGAGCGCGCCGGGCGCGGTCAGAGCATCGCCAGTTCGGCGTTGTCCAGCGTGCGGCCGTAGTGCGCGCGCAGGCGCAGCTTGCGCTCGAGATCGTCCAGGATGTGCCCGCTGAAATCGAGTCCGGTGAGTTCTTCGACCATGTTGATGCCGCCGGGCGTGTCGACGTTCACTTCCATCAGCTTGTCGCCGACGATGTCGAGGCCGACGAAGTACATGCCGTCACGGATCAGCTTGGGCGCGACCAGTTCCGCCAGGCGCAGCGCGTCCGCATCCGGCACGGCCATTTCGTATTTGCCGCCGGCGCTGATGTTGCTGCGCGCATCGCCGCTGTCGTTGTAGCGGCGGATGCAGGCATAGGTGCCGTCGACCTGGAGCGGCCGGCCGTTGAGCATCAGCAGGCGCAGGTCGCCGTCCTTCGCCTTCGGCAGGTACTCCTGCGCTATGGCGTAACCGTCCCGGGTGACGGCGTCGATCATCTGGTTGAGGTTGCCGCCGCTGTCGGGCGTGATCACGAAGACACCCTGGCCGCCCGAGCCCTGCAGCGGCTTGATCACCCCGTAGCCGTCGCGCGACTTGATGAAGGCCTTGATCTCGTCGGCATCCCGGCTGATGCAGGTGACCGGACGGACTTCTTCCGGAAAATGCTGGAAGTAGGTCTTGTTCGACGCGTCGGTGAGATGGGTGGGGTCGTTGACCACGAGTGCGCGGCGCAGGGCCACCAGCTGCGAAAACAGCAGGCCGCTCGCCGGGGCCCAGGGCCGTTCGATCATCTCGTCGGCCGGGTCACTGCGCAGCATCAGCACGTCCAGTTCGTCGACCGAGATGCGTTCGGTCACGCCGTCGGCCGCCTGGATGTCCGCCAGCAGCGCCGCGTCGTCGGCGTAGTCGGCGCCGCGCGGGCGCTTCGCACAGGCGCGCACGATGCCGCAGGCGTCGTAGGTGAAGTCGCCCAGGCCCATCAGGGCGACCTCGTGGCCACGGGCGATGGCCTTCCGCGCCAGGCGGATGGTGGTGTAGTTGTCCTGCTCGGTGGCGACGTCGTTGACGACGAAGCCCAGGCGCATCGGCGTGCGCGTTTCGGTCATGCGGTCTGCTCCATGGGGCGGTGCGTCTGGAAAAGATGGTCGACCGACGTGCGCCGGCAGACCTCGAGCCGGTCGTGGAAATCCTCGGCGGCGGCGTATCGGGGGAGCAGGTCGGGCGGCACGATCCAGCCCTCGTCGAGCAGCGTGTCCAGTTGCTCGAGATGGGGCAGGGCGAACTTGCCGAGAAACAGCGCGTCGAACTCGCCGCCGGCTTCGAGGTAGACCAGCAGGTCGCGCAGGCCGCGCAGGTACACCGCGTCCTTGGTCAGGCCGCCGCCGCGGCGCGCGCGTACGGCGACGTCGAAGGCATCGTCGGTCGGCAGGCCGTGGGCTTCGTGCAGGCAGGCGAAGATCGCCGGGAGACGCTGGCCCTCGGCCGCCATCGCGGCCGCCACCACGCGCGCGGCGAGCACCCGCAGGCGTTCGCCCGGCAGATACCCCGCGAGAAATTCGGAAAGCACGCCCAGCCCCTCCTGCATGGGGTCGTAGCCGGCGAGGCCGACCTCGAGCTGCCGCAGGGCCTGGCGGCGCCCGTTGTGGCGGGTGACGACATGCGTGCCGATTTCATGCTGGATCAGCGGATCGATGCGCGCACGCGGCAGGCGGATGTTGCCGTCGATGTAGAACGTGCCGTGGGACACCATCAACATCGAATTGATGTCGGTATCGATCACCACATCGATGTGGAAATCCGGGGCCTGGGCGCGGTACCAGGCGATTTCCGCCTCGACGGCGCAGCGCATCTCGTCGATCCCCGCATCCGCCACGAGCGGATCACCGTCGGGAACGTGATCCAGAATGCGTTCGGCCAGCGCGAGCAACTCCGGCTCGACCGCGCCGAACAGGGCCACGCTGGCATCGACGAAGCCGGGCTGGTCACGCTGTTCGACCAGATCGATCATGCGCGCGAGTTCCTGCTGCTTTTCCGTCAACAGGCTGCGCAATGCGGGAACATCGATCTCGGCAAGGGGCAGCGCGGCGAGTTCGCGCCGGAGCGCCGCGAGATCGTCGTCGAGATCGAGATAGCGCAGCGGCGGCTCGTGTCGTCGACCTCCCGCGTCGAAGGCGCGCCACAGCGCATCGCCATCGAGCGGCGACAGGGCCACGAGCCAGTCGAGCCGGGCATCCAGGCGCGCAAGGACGGCATCCACGTGCGCCGCGGCGGCCGGCAGCGGCCGCGCCTCGGGCCGCACGCGGTTGCGGGTGCGGCCGGTCATGCGAGGAATTCCGGACGCACCGCGTCGACCGCGTGCTGCAGACCATCGCGCAGCGCGTACAGCGCCGGGATGTCGGCCTGGCCGCTCCATTCGTCCATGAAGATCTTCTTGTACTCGGGCGAAATCGTGCACACCCGCTCGCCCCAGTGCGCGTAGACCCATTCTGGAAAATGGCCCCCGGTCGGAAAGCGCACGTTGCAGCGCACGTCGGGCAGCGCGCCGCGCACCGGATGCCGGCGCAGCACGTTGGCGAACCGCCGCGCGGTGTCGCCCCAGCGGTCGGGATCGAGCGTCGTGATGCCGAGTTCGATGTCCGGATTGCCGGCCGCGTCGGCCGGCGCGGCATCGGGGCCGTCGCGGCGGTGGTTGTAGCTGTGGATGTCGACCAGCAGCGCGCAGCCCCAGCGTTCCACGGTGCGGTCGATGAGTTCGCCCATCATCGCGTAGAAGCGGTCGTAGAGCGCCAGCGATGCGGCGCGCTCGGCGTCGTCGAGGGGTCCGTTCCAGACCTGCAGCCCCCAGCTGGCCTCGGGCGTCTCGTAGATGCATCCGGCGCGGGGCCGGTTGAGATCCACCTCGAAACGCGAAGTGCGCACCCGGAGCCGGGCGTCGCCGACCTGGGTGAGCAGGCTGGTGAGCGGGTCTTCCTCGCGCCAGCGCGACTGTTCGTCGAGCGCGATGTGATGCCGAAGCGCGGGACGCAGCGTGTGGCCGTCGTGGATCGCGGTCGCGATCACCGGGCCGTCGGATACGGTGAGATCCCAGGCGTCCTCACGCAGGCGCAGCGCCGGCGGCGTGGTGTCGGTGAGAACGGCTTCGGAGTGGGGGCGTCGGGCATCGGGGGCGTCTGACATGGCGCGCATGCTCGCAACGCGGCAATGATGTGGACGTGACCGGACGTGCCGCGGCGCTTGACGTCGCGTTAACCCGTCGATCGCCCGCGCCATTGCCGCGCGGCACGCCGCTCGTTAAGGTCGCGGGCCATCGATTCCGTTGTGAGCGCCCATGCCGCCTCGTCGCCTGCTCGCCGCTGCCCTGCTCATGGGCCTGTTCACCACGACGGCACAGGCCGACGAGGGCATGTGGATGCCGGGGCAGCTGTCCGACATCGCCGCGCCGATGCGGGCAGCCGGCTTCCGGGGCGATGTACGCACGCTTGCCGACGTCACCCGGCCGCCGCTGAGTGCGGTGGTGCGCGCGGGCGGCGGCACCGGCGCGTTCGTGTCCGGCGACGGCCTGCTGCTGACCAATCACCACGTCGCCTACGGCGTGATCCAGTACAACAGCCGCCCCGAGCGCGACATCATCGAGGGCGGCTTCATCGCCGCGGGCCGCAGCGACGAGCGGCCGTCGAACCCGGATTTCCGCGTGCTGGTGACGGTGGGCTTCGATCGGGTGACCGACACCGTGCTCGAGGCCGCACGCGGCTTGCAGGGACGCGCCTATTTCGATGCGGTCGATGCCGCCAGCAAGCGCATCGTGGCCGACTGCGAGCAGGCCGGCGACGTGCGCTGCAGCGTGGCGAACATGTACTACGGCACCGATTTCTACCGCATCCGCCAGCTCGAACTGCGCGACGTGCGCCTGGTCTACGCGCCGCCGCGCGCGATCGGCAATTACGGCGACGAGATCGACAATTTCATGTGGCCGCGGCACACCGGCGATTTCACGCTGCTGCGGTCCTACGTGTCGCCCGACGGTCGGCCCGCCGACTACAGCCCGGACAATGTGCCGTACGCGCCGCCGGCGCATCTGCAGATCGCACGCACGGGCCTGCACGCGGGTGATTTCGCGATGCTGGCCGGATATCCGGGGGTGACCTTCCGCCATCGCACCGCCGACGAGTTCGAGGCCCAGGTGACGCGCACGCTGCCACAGCGGGTTGCGGTGTTCGACGCGCTGATCGCGGCGGTGGAGCAGGCCGGGCAGGGCGACGCCGACGTGCGGACGCGCTACGCCGCCCAGCTGCAGTCGTTGAAGAACAACCGCAAGCGTGCCGCCGGCGAGCTCGAGGGACTGCGGCGCAGCGATGCCGTCGCCCAGCGACGCGAGGACGAGCGCGCGATGCTCGCCGCCACGCCCGCGGCGACGCGGGGCGAGATCGACGCGTTGCGCACCGTGCTGGCCGAGGGCGACGCGATGGGCGAGCGCGATCTTCTGCTCGGCCTCGTCGCCAGCCAGACCCAGTTGATGCGCGCGGCCCTGCTGCTCGAGCGCCTGCGGCTGGAATCGGCCCGGCCCGACAGCGAACGCGAGACCGGCTACCAGCGCCGCGATCACGCCCTGATCGAGGGTGTGTTGCGCCAGGCCCAGCGCCGGTATGCGCCCGCTGCCGAAAAGGCGCTGATGACCGTGCTGATCGGCCGGTACCAGCAGTTGCCCGACGCGCAGCGCCTGCCGGCGTTCGACGCCGCGTTCGGGCGCACGCCCGAGTCGCTGGCGCATGCGCTGGATACGCTGTACGCCGGCACCCGGCTCGGCGACGAGGCCGAGCGCCTGTCGCGTTTCGCGGCCGCGCGCGACGGTCGGGCGCTGGCGGACGATCCGCTGATCGCGCTGGCCGGGCCCCTGGTGGCGGCGCAACTCGAGATCGAACACGCGCGCAAGCGCCGCGACGGCGAGCAGCTGCGCCTGCGCCCGGCCTACATGCAGGCGTTGTTCGCATGGCGCGCATCGCAGGGGCGGGCGGTGTATCCCGATGCCAACGGCACGCTGCGGGTGAGCTACGGACGGGTCGAAGCCCTGTCGCCGCGCGATGCGGTGACCTACGCCCCGGTGACGACGGTCGCCGGCATCGTCGACAAGCACACCGGAGAGGCGCCGTTCGATGCACCGCGTCCGCTGCTCGACGCGATCGCCCGCGGCGACTTCACCGGCACCGACGAGCCCAGCCTGGGCACGCAGCCGGTGAATTTCCTCACCAATCTCGACACCACGGGCGGCAACTCCGGCTCGCCAGTGTTGAACGCGCGCGGGGAACTGGTGGGCCTGAACTTCGACAGCAACTGGGAGTCGGTCAGCGCCAGCTGGTGGTTCGATCCGCGGCTGAAACGTGCCATCCACGTCGACATGCGCTACATGCGCTGGCTGATGGCCGAGGTCTATCCGGCGCCAGCGCTGCTGGAGGAAATGGGCCTGCCCGCACGATGAACGCCGGCGGCGCCGCTCCGTGACGCGCGCGCGCCTGCCGCCCCGCGACGGCGTGCCGGCCAGTCGTCTGCAACTGCCGCCGGGCGAGTGGCGCACGGTGCTGGAGGCGCTGTGCGCGCGGTTCCCGGCGATTCCGCGTGCCACGTGGATCGACCGTTTCGCGCGCGGGCGGGTACTCGGCGGCGACGGCGCGGCCTTGGACGTGGACGCGCCCTACCGCGTGGGTCTGGAGGTCGGCTATTACCGGGAGGTTGCGCAGGAGCCGGTGATCGACGCCGAGGCCCAGGTGCTGCATCTCGATGCGCACCTGCTGGTGGCCGACAAGCCGCACGGCCTGCCAGTGGTGCCGTCGGGCGGCTTCGTCGAACAGACACTGTTGACGCGTCTGATGCGCACGCACGGCGTGCCGGATCTCGTGCCGCTGCACCGGCTGGACCGGGCCACCGCCGGCCTGGTCCTGTTCTCGGTGAATCCGGCGAGTCGCGCCGCCTACCAGGCCCTGTTCCGCGACCGGCGCATCGACAAACGTTACGAGGCGCTGGCGCCGCCGCTGCCCGGTCAGGTGTTTCCGCTGCGCCGGTGCAGCCGCATCGAACGCGGCACGCCGTTCTTCCGCATGCAGGAAACCGCGGGCGACGCCAACAGCGAGACCGGTATCGACGTCATCGAACGCGGCGCCGAGGTCTGGCGCTATGCGCTGGCCCCGGTGACCGGGCGCAAACACCAGTTGCGTGTGCACATGGCGGCGCTGGGCGCGCCGATCCTCCACGACCCCTGGTATCCCGAACTGCGCGAGCAGGTGGACACACCGTTGCGGCTGCTGGCCCGCAGCCTCGCCTTCGTGGATCCGCTGGACGGCACGGCGCGCCGGTTCGAATCGGGACAGGCCCTGGCGCTCTGAGCCACGCCGCGCGTGACGCAGGCGCCGCTCAGGCGCGGGCGGCCAACCAGTCGATCGCGCCGTGCGCCGCCACCCGGGCGCTGGCATAACAGGCCGTGAGCAGGTAGCCGCCGGTCGGCGCTTCCCAGTCGAGCATTTCGCCGGCGACGAAGGTGCCGGGACGGCGTCGCAGCATCAGCGCATCGTCGAGCGCGTCGAGGCGCACGCCGCCGGCGGTGCTGATGGCCTCGGCCACCGGTCGCGCCGCCTGCAGCCGCAGCGGCAGCCGCTTGATGGCCGCGGCGACCCGGGCGGGATCCTCGAAGGCCTCGCGGGGCAGCCGTTCGAACAGCAGCGCGCTCTTGGCCGCGTCCAGGCCGGAGGCGCGGCGCAGGTGTTCCCCGATGCTGCGCCGGCCGCGCGGGCGCTGCAGCGCGGCCTGCAGGCGATCGGGGTCGCGCCCCGGCGCCAGGTCCAGCGTGAGCGTCGCCACGCCGTCGCGCGCGATCGCGTCTCGCAGATCCGCTGCGACGGCGTACACCGCGCTGCCCTCGATGCCGGTGGCGGTGAGTACGCATTCGCCCTGCAACGCGCGTGCGCGGCCCGCGACATCGCACCAGTGCAGCACCACGGGTTTCAACGGCGCGCCGGCGTGGCGTTCGACCAGATGCGCGCTCCAGTCGACGTCGAAGCCGCAGTTCGCCGGCACCAGCGGCGCCACGTCCACGCCTTGCGCCTGCAGCACCGGCACCCAGGCACCGTCCGAGCCGAGCTCCGGCCAGCTGGCGCCGCCCAGGGCGAGCACGCTGGCGTCGGCGGCGTGCAGCCGCTCTCCCGCAGGCGTCGCGAACCGCAGGCGCCCGTCGGCCTCCCAGCCCGTCCAGCGGTGATGCACGTGGAAGCGCACCCCGGCATCGCGCAGGGCGCGGACCCAGCCGCGCAGCAGGGGCGCGGCCTTGAGGTCGACCGGAAACACCCGACCGGAACTGCCGACGAAGGTCTCGACCCCGCGTGCGGCCGCCCAGGCGCGCAGCGCCGGGGCGTCGAACCCGTCCAGCCAGCGTGCGACGTCGTGCTGGCGCTCCCGGTAGCGCGCATCGAAGGCTGGGCGCGCCTCGGAGTGGGTGAGGTTGAGTCCGCCCTTGCCGGCAATGAGGAACTTTCGGCCCACCGAGCCCTTGGCGTCGAACAGGTCGACCTGCAAGCCGGCAGCGCATGCGATTTCGGCGACGAACAGGCCGGCCGGTCCACCGCCCACGATGGCGAGGCGGGCAGGCGAGGGGCGGGACGGAACGTTCGACATCCCGCCATTATGCCGGCGCGCCCCGCACTCATCCGGCGGCCACGCATGCGCTGCTAGCGTCGCGGTTCCGAAACAGCAGAACGCGCAGGAGCCCGTCATGGCCACCGGCTGGGCCGGCGATACCGCCGTGCAGGATCAGATCGACGCGACCGTGGAAGACGCCATCAAGCGCGCGCGCAGCCAGCTGCGCAGCGGGCCGGGGCTGACGCATTGCGAGGAATGCGACGCGGCGATCCCCGAAGCGCGGCGACGCGCGGTGCCGGGCGTGCGTCTGTGCGTCGAGTGCCAAGCCCTGCACGACGAGGACGCGGCCAGCACCGGGTACAACCGGCGCGGCAGCAAGGACAGCCAGCTGCGCTGAGCCGGGTTTGCGCCCGCCCGGGCGGCTGTCTACCGTGGCGGTCCCACCGACTGGAGACGCACGGATGATCGATCGCATCGACCCCGGCCCGCGCCTGTCCGAGGCCACCCGTCACGCCGGCATCGTCTATTGCGCGGGTCAGGTGCCCGAGACGGTGGACGGGGACATCCGCGTGCAGACCCGTGAGGTGCTGGCCGCGATCGACGCGCTGCTCGCACAGGCCGGAACCGACCGCACGCGGCTGCTGTTCGCACAGATTTTTCTGGCCGATATCGCGGATTTCGACGGCATGAATGTCGAATGGGACCAGTGGGTGCCACCAGGTGCGGCGCCGGCCCGGGCCACGGTGGAGGCGCGTCTGGCCGATCCCCGCTGGCGCGTCGAGATCGTGGTCACCGCTGCGGTGGCCTGAGCGGCCGCGCGTCTCGCGCGTGCCCGCCGCGGGCACGCGACGTTCGGGCGCCGCGGCGGCTCAGATGTCCAGCGGATCGCGCCCCTGGCCGCCGTTGGAGCGCAGCGCCGGCAGCGCGCCGCCGCGCCAGCGGCGCAGCACGCGCTGGAAGAACAGGCTGTTCGGGATCTGCAGCACGGTGCCGGCCCCCTCGCCGTCGTCGGTTTCGCGCAGGGTCGTATAGACGAGGTTGATGTCGACGACCTTGCCGCGCAGCCCGGGCTTGTCGCCGTTCTCCAGCAGTTCCACGTGGTCGTAGAGCCGGAACGGACGCGTGGTGAGAATCAGCATGGTGCAGAAGATGTTCGATAGCACGCTCCACGCGGCGAAGAACGCCACCGCCGCCACCGCCGCGAAGCCGGTGAAGGCCGTCCACAACACGGTGCCGGAGACGCCGAGTCGTTCGAGCACGAGCAGGAACGCGCCGGCGTAGATCAGGAACGACAGGACGCGACGCGCGCCGATGACCGCTTCGGGCGGCAGCGTGTAGCGGCTGCCCACGCGCTCCACCAGACGCCGCGCCACCAGGCGCAGCAGCCAGGCGATCGCGAGAATCAGCAGGATCTGGCCCAGCGGCACGACGATGTCCAGCCAGTCGTGCAGCCAGACCGGCAATCGGTGGGGATCGAACACACGAACTCCGGGGCGCGGGGATGGCGCGCATTCTAGCGGCGCCGCCACCCCGGTCGCCCACGGACGGTGGGTGCGCACAACGGCGCGGGCATCAACGAAAAAGCCGCCTCTGCAGGCGGCTTTCCGGATCCGATCCGATGGTGGGCGGTACAGGGATCGAACCTGTGACCCTTGCCGTGTGAAGGCAATGCTCTACCGCTGAGCTAACCGCCCGGTGACGCATCGTCCGGCGATGCCGGCCCGATCGGGACGCGCATTCTACGGGCGATCGCGGACATCGGCAAGCATCGGATTCGTGCACGTGCGCCGGGCCGGACACGCCGCGCGCCGTTCGGCGCGGTGGCGTTGCGCGCGGCCGGCATGCGGCGGGTCCGCGCCCGCTGACGACGCCCGATCAGAAGCTCCGGCACTGCAGGAAGCGGTTGGCCTGGCCGCTGCCGGGCGGCGGACTGAACTGGATCCTGGACGCGGTGAGGTCGGGCTGCCGCAGCACCAGCGCACAGACGCTGTCGACGGTGGCCTGGTCGTCGCTGCGCGCGACGAAGACCTGGATCGTGGAACCGCTCACCCAGATGGCGCGATCCACCGCGGGCAATGTGCCGAGCGCGCTCGCCAGGTCCGCGCGTTGCTGATCGATCGACGCACGCGGCGGTGCCTCGATATGCACCGGCGCGCCCGGAGCAACCGCCGGCTGCGCCGCAGCGGCCGGAGCGGACGTCGCGGCCGCCCGCGGCGCCGGCATGATGATGAACACGGCCACGCCCGCGAGCAGCGCGAGCAGCCACGACAGCAGGATGCGCCGCCGCGCCTGGGTGGCGGTGCGCGCGACGATGTCCTCCAGCTGCGCGGGCGGCATCAGGTCCCGCAGCTCCGGCCACAGCGCCTGGCCGTCGAGCAGCTCGATGCGGTGCTTGCCCGACAGGCGACGGGCTTCCTCGTCGATCCGGCCCTGGGTCACCAGCAGTCCACCGGTGGCGCCCTGCAGCAGCATCTCACTCGACAGGGCCTGCACGGCATTGCGCCCGAGCACGAACGTGGCGCCGTGCTTGCACGACAACAGCCAGCGTCCGTCCGGATGCTCCAGCACGTAGTCGCTGTCGCCGGCGACTTCCCCGGTGCCCGTGGTGTGTACGTAGCCTCGCCGCTGCAGCGCCTGCAGCACCATGCCGATGAAACCGCGCCAGGAAATGCCCGACAACGCGACGATGCCCGCGGCCGTTTCGTCGCGGCGACGCTGGATGGTGTGGAAATACAGCGTCGCGGCGATACCGATGGCGAGTGCCACCCCCGTCGCGACCAGCCATTGGGAACTCATGCGCTGCCGTCTCTGCGTATAGGCGCGGAAGAATACCGGACGCCACGTGCGACTCGTCGAGGAGCGGCCACCTGAGCCCGTGCCCGTCCGCGGCGGTGACCGCCCTGCGTCCGCTGGGGATCAGGTGGACGTGCGATTGCGTGGACGGCGTGCCTTGGCCGGCCGTGCAGGCCCCGGCTTGGCCGCGCCTGCGGTCTTGGCCCCGGCGGTCTTGCGGACGGGCGCCTTGCGCCCGGCCGTCGAGCTGGACGTGGATGCCGGCCGGTCGGCGGCGCCGGTCGTCCGCGCCCGCAGTTCCGTCTTCAGTGCATCGACCTGCGCGCGCAGCGCCTCGATCTCCTCGCGCCGGGCCACGCCCCACTGCTGCAACACGCCGTGCATGCGGGTCTCCACGAGGGTTTCGACCCGCTCCCAGCTTTCCATCGCGCGGTCGCGGGTCTGCGCGACGCCCTGTTCGACCACGCCGCGGATGTCGCTGGCGCGGGCGGTGGCGAAGTCGCGTGCTGTCTTCTCGAGGCCTGCGCCGTCGCGGACCAGACTGTCGAACAGCCGCGTGCCTTCGGCCTGTGCACGGCCGAATGCACCCACACCCGCGAGCCAGATCTGCTGCGCGGTCTCGCTGATCGAACGTGGCGTGGTGTCGGCACCGGCGGCGGTGCCCGCGCGCCGGCGGTCGCGGGGGGTGGCGCCTGCCGTGTTCTTCGTCGTCTTCCGGGTGGTGGCCATGGGCGTCTCTCGATCGGGAGGAAATTGCCGCCTGTCGGACGGGCGCCGCCATCATGCCGCGGCGCCAGGGAAGAGCGTGCGATTGAACGCGCGCGTTCGAGCCTCGAAGATGCAGGCATGGGCAGATCCGACATCCACCGGCGGCTCGGCAACCGCCTGCACTGGCACCAGCGGCTGCACGATCCGCATGACGAGCCGCGCAACAGCTCGCGCTGGTTGCCCGAACTCCGGCGCTGGCAGGCCGGCCGGCTCGCCACGAGTTTCGCCCACGCGCTGGACGATCCCGGTCGGCGGCCAGCGGCCGAATTTTTTCTCGAGCACGTCTACGGCGACCGCGACTTCACCCGGCGCGACGCCGACATCGCCCGCACCCTGCCGGTGATGCGCCGCCTGCTGCCCGAGGCCCTGCTCGAGACGGTGGCCGACACGCTGGAGCTGGGGGCCCTGAGTCACGCGCTCGATCTGCACATGAGCGATGCGCTGCATGCCCTGGCCCCGCGGCGCCGGAAGCTGGACGACGTGCTCTACGCCGATGCCTATGTCGTCACCGGACGCGCGCAGCTGCGGCGGCGGCAGATCCGGCTCGTCGCGGAGGTGGGCGCCGGCTTCGCCCGGGCGCTGCGCATGCGCGGCGTCTCCGCGTTGCTGGCGTTCGCACGCGGACCGGCGCGGCTGGCGGGCCTGAGCGAGCTGCAGGGCTTTCTCGAGCAGGGCTATGCCGCGTTCGACGCCCTCGACGATGCCGACGCCTTCGTCGCGGAAATCGAGCACGACGAACTGGAAGTGTCGCGGCGCCTGTTCGCGGGGCACCCGACTCCGTACGCGCGGCCCTGAACGGCGCTCAGAACTTCTCGTCGAGCACGCGGCGGATCTCGGACTCGATCGGGCCGCGCATCGCCGCCAGCAGAAATCCGAGCTTCGCGGTCACGCGCAGGTTGCCCGGCAGCATGTCGATCGCCCCGTCGACGCCCGATCGCTTGAAACGCAGGGTGTCCCCCTCCCAGGCGGTCTGCATGTCGAAGCGCTGGGCGAGCTTTCCGGCCACGTCCTCGACGGCGGCGCGGGCCTGCTCGGGCGGCAGTGAATGCGGATGGGTGATGTCGATGCCGGACATGCGGGCGCTTCCGTAACTGGGGACGTGCATTCTGCGGTGCCGCCGCGCATCGACCAAGTGACGGCCGCGCCGCGACCGGACCGCGCACCGCACGTGCTAGATTGCCGCCGCATGACCGCGCTGAAGCTGCGTTTCCCCACACCCGACGAACCCGAACTGCCGCTCGACGTGGGCGAGCACGGCATCGCGCCACGCGCCGGCGGCGCCGGTCTCGCGCCGGCCGCGGACGGAACGCCGCCGAGCGTGCGCTTCTGCGTCGATCGCCGCGGCGTCTGGTTGACGGTCTGCGAGGGCGTGCGCGGCGTGCATGTCAACGGACGCGCGATCCAGCGCATGGCGATGCTGCGGACCGGCGACGCGGTCTATGTCGACGGTCACGAGCTGCGTCTGGTGGCCGCATCGCCGATCGGCGCCCGCGGGATGGCGGAAAGCGCGCAGGACGCGCTCGACCCGACGGATGCCGACATCCGCATCGTGCTGCGCGGCGTCGGCGGCCGGTATCACGGGCGCAGCTTCACGCTCGCGCAGCCGCGTCTCGTCGGCCGCCATGCCGAGGCCGACATCCGGATCGACGATCCCGGGTTCGCCGAACGCCACGCGCGCCTGGAACGCGCCGGCGGTGGTGTTCGTCTGGTCGATCTCGGCGGCGAGGGCAGCCTGGTCAACGGTGAACCGGTCCGCGATGCTTGGCTGCAAGCCGGTGATCAACTCGTGTTCGATGCGCATCATCGCTTCGTCGTGGAGGCGCCGGTGCGCAGCGTGCATCTGCCCGAAGAGGACGACGACATGCCGGCGGTGGGCGCGGACGTGCCCGCGATGCGCGGCGGCGGATTGCGGCTGCCGTGGCTGCTGCTGGCCGCCGTCCTGATCGCCGGACTGCTGAGCGCGCTGTTGCTGTTCGGCGCCGCCTGATGCCCTGCGCGGCCGCGCCCCCGCGGTGTGCGGCTGAAAGCGCCGGCTAGGCGCCGGCTGGCGGCGTCGGCCCGCGCCGACCACCGTGCGCGGCGGTACGCGCGGACATCCGCGCCGCGCGTCGCCGCTGCAGCGCCTTCCCGCCGCGCCACGCGAGCAGCACGGCCAGCAGGGCGGCATACAGGGCCGGCTCGCGCCAGTCGGACTTCACGATCCACCAGAAATGCAGCACCGCGAGCGCCGCGATCGGATAGATCAGCCGGTGCAGGCGCCCCCAGTTGCGCCCGAGGCGACGCATCCAGC
>VFQP010000245.1_pt1 | contig 130663 bp, 128 predicted proteins | sample 3512351 | NCBI WGS metagenome assembly VFQP01 (sample SAMN10412372, study PRJNA504923) | tailings metagenome | isolation source: Relicate 1 Philex TSF1 revegetated site | place: Philippines: Tuba, Benguet | collected 2017-08-29
ATCGATTTCAAAGCCTGGAAGAGTGGCCGAGCGGTTTAAGGCACCGGTCTTGAAAACCGGCGTGGGGGCGACTCCACCGTGGGTTCGAATCCCACCTCTTCCGCCACTGTCGCTTCTTTTCGCTCAATGAGTTGGCGTTTTGCGGAACTTGCGTCAGTTCTACCCACAAACGAATACTGGATGTTTGAGGTTGGCAGCCCCTCCTTTCGGCAGGGATGGGCCGCGTGTGATGGGTCGCATACATCGTGCGCTCCCCTTCACACCAAACCGGCTGAAACCGCACCTCTGAGAGACGCGCATATCCTGCTCGAGGATGAGCAGCGGGCCGCGGACCGTGTCAACGATGATTCTTCGAAACGATCGAGCGTTGCATCCTCGAAAGCGCTCGCCTTGAGAGGCGCTCGTGGCGCGGCTCCACCAACGTCGCTTCTCCCGCTGAATGCGGCCGGTTCAGTCTGTCCGGAAGGCGCGAGCCGCGTAGTCGGCGGCCGGTTTGATCAGATATGAGAGAACCGTGCGCGACGACGTTTGAACAAAGGTCTCGACGGGCATGCCCGGCGTGAGCACGAGGCCGTCGAGCCTGTCGACCTCTCCGGATAGAAGCGCGATACGGGCAGGATAGTACGGCGACGACTGCCCGTCCTCGACGAGGTCTGCAGCGACTGTCTCCACCCTGCCGTTCAGTTCTGGCGTCGTGCGCTGGTCAAAAGCCGACATGCGCACGAAGGCGGGCTGGCCGACATGGATCTGGTCGCGATCCTGGCCCTCGATCCGCACTTCGATCGAAAGATCGTCGCTTTCGGGTACGACGAGCATGAGTGTTGCCCCGGGATCGACCACGCCGCCTACAGTATGCAGGACGAGTTGGTGGACAACGCCATCGACCGGCGATCGGATGTCGATGCGATTGACCTGGTCTAGCGCTGCCGCCTGGCGCTCGACCAGTTCGGCCGATTTTTCCTGGATTTCGCGCAGTTCGCCGGTGACCTCGGCGCGCAGGTCCTCGTCTATCTGAAGGATCTGCAGGCGGATCTCCGAGATCTGGCCCTTCACCTTCGCGATCTCGGCAGTCGTCTGGGCATGCTTGCCTCTGATGTCCGCTTCTTCGCGTTTGAGCTGCATCATGCGCTGCACCGCGACGAGGCGCTTTTCATAGAGCTGTTCAACGCCGACGAGTTCGTCGGCGATCAGGCCGAGCGTGTCGGCATATGCCGTGGCCTGTTCCTCAAGGCCCAGCGTCTGCTCTTCAAACTGCAGAATGCGTTCCTGGAGCTGGGCCTTCAGCCCCGCCCGCACCTTGCTGCGCGAGCGGTAGAAGCCGGTCTCGGTGCGCATGAGATCTGCGAAGTCGGGCTCGTCGAGGCGGTTACGGAGTTCCGGCGGCAGCGCGAACGTCGGATCGCCGTCGCGTTCGGCCTCCAGCCGCCGCTGGCGAATGCGCAGCGCATCGAGGGCCTTGGTGATCACGGCGAGATTAGCCCGAGCCACGGTTGCGTCCAGCGAAACAAGCACCTCGCCTTTCGACACGCGTTGGCCGTTCCGGACGTTGACGGCGCTGACGATCCCGCCCAGCGAATGTTGGACCCGCTTGACGTTGGTATCGACGACAACCCTGCCATTGGCCAGAACGGCGCCAGACAATTCCGTCGTCGCCGCCCATCCGCCGGCGCCGATAATGAGGATTGCGGAGGCGGTAGCGGCCGCTGCCAGGTGCCGCCTGATGGACTGGTTTGCCGGAAGGCGTCGCGTGGTCATGGCTTTCCTCCCGTCGCGCTGACGACCTCGAATGGGTTTACGCCCGGCATGCGCGAAACCGATCGGACCAGCTTGCTGAGTATCTCGTCCTTCGGACCGAGCCCCTTGGCCTTGCCGTCGGCAAGCACCAGGACCTGGTCGACGCAGGCGAGCGCGCTGGGGCGATGAGCGATCACGATCACGATGCCGCCGCGATCGCGGACGCCGAGCAAGGCGTCGGTGAGTGCCTGTTCGCCCTCGTTGTCCAGGTTGGAGTTCGGTTCATCGAGGACGACGAGGAACGGGTCACCATACAATGCGCGGGCAAGCGCGATGCGCTGGCGCTGGCCGCCCGACAACGCTGCGCCGGCATCGCCGATCGGCGCATCGTAGCCGTTCGGCAGATGCAGGATCATGTCGTGGACGTTGGCGGCACGCGCCGCCGCGATGATTTTCTGCGGATCGGGGTTCTCCTCGAATCGCGAGATGTTCTCGGCGATCGTGCCGGAGAACAGCTCCACGTCCTGGGGCAGGTAGCCGATGTGACCGCCAAGCAAATCCGGCGACCAGTTGTCGATCGCGGCGCCGTCCAGCCGGACCCTGCCGCGCCAGGCCGGCCAGATGCCGACCATGAGGCGGGCGAGCGAGGATTTTCCGGAGGCACTCGGCCCGATGATGCCGAGCCCGTCGCCGGTTATGAGCTTCAGGTTGATATCGTCCACAAGCAGCCTTGTCGTGGCTGGCGCACCACCGCTGACGCCTTCCAGCGAGAACGAGGCTTTCGGGGCGGGTAACGCCATACGCGTGCGCTCGCGCGCCGCTTCCGCCACGAATTCCTTCAGCCGGCGCCAGCTCTGCCGCGCCGAGGTGAACCCGCGCCAGTTGGTGATGGCAAGCTCGACCGGCGCAAGCGCCCGCGCGGCCAGGATGGAGCTGGCGATCATCACGCCGGCCGTCACATCGCCGGCGATGACCAGATAGGCGCCGACCGCCAGCACGCCGGATTGTATCAGCAGCCTGACGACCTTGGAGACAGAGCCGAAGCCGCCGGTGATGTCGGAAAGGCGCTGGTGATAGCCGACGACCACGACGTTCTCGCGCCTCCAGCGATCAGCCAGGCGCGCAGCCATGCCCATGGCGTGGACGGCCTCCGCGTTGCGCTGGCCGGCGCTGGCGATGACGTTGCGTTGCTGCTGGGCACTCAGAACGGCCTTGGTCGTGCGGCGCGCCATCAGTTCTGTGAGAAGCGTGATGACGACGAGCAGAACTGCGCCACCGAGGGCAGTCAGTCCGATGAGGGGATGGAAGCCGAAACAAAAGGCGAGGTAGAGCGGAATCCAGGGCAGATCGAACAGTGCCGACGGACCACTCCCCGACAGGAAGCCCTTGACCTGGTCCAGATCGCGCAACGGCTGCTGCCCGTCACCATCGCGTTTGCCCGCAAGCGGGGCCATAAGCACAGAACGGAACACGCCGACACCGAGGGTCTCATCCAGTGCGACACCTATCCGGGACAGGACACGGCCCCGTATGACGTCGAACAACGCCTGAAAGGCGTAAAGCCCGAGCACGATGGCCGCTAGGCCGAACAGGGTCGGGATGCTGCGGCTGGGCAGCACGCGGTCGTAGATTTCGAGCATGAAGAGCGAACCCGTCAGATGAAGAAGATTGACGATGGCGCTCAGCCACGCGACGCCCACAAAGGTTCGCACCGGTGCTTTCAGAACAGGCGGCAAGGCCGACATGTGCTCCCCCCCATCTTGACGGTGTTGCGGGTGCTTTGCCCATGTGCCCGCGCCATGATCGCGGGTTCGGGCCGGACGTTGCCTGAAGTCCGGCCCTCCCCATCGTTGTGACGCCCGCTACGCGAGGATGAAGTCCGCCTGCGTAATGGTTGCCTCGGCCACACCGATCAGCGTGATCGTGTCCGACCCGATCGTGATCAGCGTGCTACCGCCGGAGGAGCCGATCGTGACGCCCGCGGCAAAGGTGAGCGCGTTGATGCCGGTACCCGAGATATCGAGCAGATCCTGTCCGCCCGCCGGGTTTGAGTCGAAAGTGGTGATCATGTCGTTGCCGAAACCTGTCGCGAAGACGAACGTGTCGTTGCCGGCGCCGCCTATAAGCATGTCGTTGCCAGCGCCGCCGATGTAGATGTCGTTGCCGCCATCGCCTGTGAGCACGTCTGCTCCTTCGCCGCCGTTCAAGGTGTCGTTTCCAGCGCCGCCAGTGAGGGTATCCGCTCCCAGTCCGCCGAAGAGCATATCGTCGCCGCCTGCGGCATTGAGGGCGTTGTTGCCGTCGTTGCCGGTCATCGTGTTGGCGAGGCCGTTGCCGGTGCCACCGATGTTGCCGACCCCGGTCAGAACAAGATTCTCGACATTGGCCTGAAGGGTGTCTGTGACCGACGCCATCACCGTGTCGATGCCGGCATTGGCTGCCTCAGTGGTCACATCGGAAGCGTTGTCGACGATGTAGGTGTCGTTGCCTGCCCCGCCGAGCATCGTGTCGATACCGGCCCCGCCGTCCAGGGTGTCATTGCCGCCGCCGGACTGGATGCGGTTGACGAGCCCGTTGCCGATACCGATGAAGTCGCCGACCCCTGTGAAGGTAAGCTGTTCGACCTCCGCCCCAAGGCTGTAGCTGGCCAGCGCAGTTTGCACGAGGTCCGTGCCCTGTCCGGCAGCTTCGGTAACCAGGTCCAGAACGTCGTCGACGACATAGGTGTCATTGCCAAGGCCACCGGCCATGGAATCCGCGCCCGTACCGCCGTTTAAGGTGTCGTTCCCGGCTTCCCCGATGAGCGTGTCGAGGCCGGCACCGCCGTTGAGGACGTCGTTCCCTGCACCGCCATTGAGAATGTCATCGCCGCCGTTGCCGGACAGCGTATCCGCCCCGCCGAGACCCGAGGCGTTGTCGGCTCCTTCCGTGCCGGCAAAGACGTTGGCGGCATTCGTGCCAACAAAGAGATCGCCGACGACCGCTGTCGGATCGGAGGCTATCGACTCCACCGAACCGAGATCGTCGGTAAAGGTGGCGACAACCCGAAGCGGCAGGTTCACCTGGAGTTGGGTAGGGGTAAACGTCGCTGCCGTCGCGCCGGCGATGTTGGTCCAAATGCCTGCAATCAATGCCTGCCACTGGTAAGTGAAGACCGAGGTTGTCGTTCCGTTCGGGTCGGCGATCGTGCCCGGGCTTGCCGTTAGCATGCTGCCTTCGGTCGGCGTCATGTCGCTGATGCTGGGCTGACCGATCGCCGCCACGTTGTTGATCAGAACCTGGTCGGCGAACTGGATGCGCTCGATGTTGTGCAGGATGTCGGTGCCTTCATCGCCGACATTGTCCGTCACGGTGACGGTACCGCCATTACTGAAGGTGACGGTATAGTTGGCACGATTACCCACATAGACTGCCGTATCCACATCGCCCGTTCCGTCCGCGGTAAGGATTTCGCGAACGATCTCGAGCTGGCCGGGATTGATGGCGCCAGAGAACATCGAGGCAGCCAGCGTCGTCATGCTGTTATGCGATGCGATCTCGACATTGTGGTCGGCGGCGCTGCGCACACTTATGCGCACGTTCAGCCACTTGTCACCGTCGATGATATCGTCGCCGCCGCCGCCCGTGATCCGATCGTCGCCGTCGCCGCCGAGGATAATGTCGCCAGCTGCGAACGAAGTGACTCCGACGCCGAGCAGGGCTTGCAGACCGGCGATCCGAGCGATGCCGTCAGCATCGAGCGCGCTGCCGCGAAAGCCGCCGCCCGATCCGCCCTGGTCAATCGGAAGCAGCGTCGTCGCATCCTCATGCGTTCCGTGGAGGATGTCGTCGAAGCGGGTTCCCGAGAGGCCCTCCACCGACTCGAAGCCGTCTAGCGAGGCGTTCTGGGGCAAGGTCGGGCTCTCGTCGAAGACGATCGGGATCGACAGATCGGCATTGATACCGAACGTGTTGTCCTTGTAGGTCGCCCAATCGTAGCCGGACATGCCCACCATCTTGCCGCGGCCGGGGCTGCCGACCATGATGTCGTCGCCGCCTTCTCCGATGAATTCGTCGAAGCCGCCGTCGCCCAGGAACACGTCGTGACCGTCGATGCCGTCCTGCGCGAAGATCTCGTCGAAATTGTCGCCGGGGGCACCGTCGAAGGTACCGGTCTCGATCCAATCATTGCCCTCGTTGCCGAGGATGCGTTCGGCGTTCTTGTTGCCGTAGATGAAGTCATCGCCTTCGCCGGCGAAGACCTCCGACCCGGCATCGGTGCCGAGGAAGACGAAGTCCTTTCCGGCGCCGGCCAGAACCAGATCGAGACCCGGACCCGCATGGATGACGTCGTTGCCGGCACCGCCCTTGATGTTGTCGTCACCGCCAGCGTCCACGATGATGTCGTCGCCGTCGCCGCCATTGATGATGTCGTTGCCGAAGCCGCCATCAAGCCGGTCGTTGCCGCCATCGCCGTAGAGCGTGTCGTCGCCGATGCCGCCGATCAGGATATCGTTGCCGGATGGATTGAACGCATTGCCTGGGTCCGTGCCGCCGAGCACAACGTGGTCACCGCCCGTGTAGCGCAGGTAGTTCGTGTCCGGCCCGGTCGTCGCCGGATTGTTGCGGATGACCAGCGGCGTCAGCAGACTGCTGCCCGTAGGATCGGTGTTCTCGAGGACCCCATCGCCATTGATGTCATTGAACTGCCGGTTGATCCGGTCGACCTCGAGTATGTATCCGGGCGTTGAGAACACGTCCGACGGCAGATGCGTCGCATTGGTGTTACGCATGATCATGGAAGCGAAGGAATTGTTTTCCATCTCGCCGAAGAGATGCAGGCCGTCCAGCCGCTGCAAGTAATAGAAGCGATCGCCGCTCTGCAGGTTCTCCATCTGCACTTCGAACACGAAGTTGAAGGTCGAGCCGAGCATGCCTCCGAAGGGCATGGTCTCTTCGGCCAGGCCGCCGATCCACAGATCGACGTTGTTAAGGCCGCCGAGGGTACCGCCGGCGTAGGCCCCAGTGGCATTGAGGAACTCGACCGCATCGGCTGGCACATCGAGCCCACCATATGAGACGCCCGTGATGATCGTCAGCGCGGCGTTGCGCTTGCCCTCCACCGTGGTTTCCCCGGTGATAAGGTCGTGCGTGCCGTATGCGGCAACGAAATTGATGATCGAGGCCTCGTTCTTGAGATAGCCGGCGAAATCGACCCAGCTCTCATAAGGCTTGAGCAGCACGTTCTGGTTGCTGGCCTCATAGAACTGGGCGCGGGCTGCGTTGAGCGACGGAACACCGGTGTCGCGACCGCGCGCGAGGTTGATCGTCGCAAGGTCGAGCGGGAGCCCGAGCAGGTTGTTGCGCAGGGCGCTGGTGACGAACTCGTCGATCTGATTGCCGACCTGCCGCGTCATGCCGCGGATGATCGCGCCGGCCGCGATCCCGTCGTCGATGGATCCATCAACGCCGTTGAACGCGGTCGGATTGAGGAAGCCCTCGATCAGACTGATGTGATTTGCGGTGAAGGTCGGATCGAACTGCTCGATGGACTCGGTCAGCATGGAATGACCGAACCGGTAGACGACGTGCGCGAACTCGGCGACGATCGAGGGGTCGAGCGTGGTGTCGAAGCCGTCGGGAACGAGGAACACGTTGATCTGTGGCTGGATCTTGCGCGCGAACTCCTCGAAAACGAGGTGCTGGTACTGCATCTCGGTGCCAAACTTCGCGGCCTGGAACAGCCTCTCGCCATCCCAATTGAGGGCGTCGATGGCCGCCTGGCCAACGGGAACCGCGGCCACGTCGGTCGCGAGCCACTCATTCAGGAAGGCAACCGCCTCCGCCTGCGTGGCGCCCGCAGCCAGCATGGCTGCGGCATCGGCGATCGCAACGTCCTTGGTGTGCTGGACCAGCCGATTGTGTTCGGCATGGAAGACATGGTGAACGGCGGTCAGGCCGACGTTCTCGTTGGCGCGTCCGTCGCCGGCGATGAAATGGGCGTCCAGCAGTTCGTTGTCGTATTCGGTGTCGCCATTGCCCGGATTGCCGAGCCCGATCGTGATGTCGCCGTCGGCGATCTTGCCGAGCGGAACCGCATCATGTGCGATGTCGGCCAGGAAAGCGTGACTGGTTCTGATCGCGCCGACAGTCGTTGGGTTGACCGGAATGTCGAAGGTTCCCGATACGACAACGTCGTCCGCGGTGTTCGGGATGCCATCTACGCCGACTCCCGTGATGATCTGAGCGTAGCCGGCCGCGTCCGGAATGAAATTGCCGTACGGGTCTGTCCGCAGCAGCGGTACGCTGCCGACGTCGTTGTCGGTCAGCTCGATGCCCAGCATGCGCGCCTGCGCCTTGACCTCACCCCATGTGGCCATGCCGCCATTAGCGCCTTCGATCAGGCGACCCGTTGCATGAGGAACGTTGTTCGCGTCGAGCTCGTACTGCCGCAGGAACACCTGATGCGATGGATGCGATGTGTAGGTCTGGTTCTGGTCGACGAAGGACGTCGTTGTGTTGACCGGCCGGACATCGTCCGCAGTTCCCATGATCCCGTCAGTGCCGGCCGAAACAGTGGCGCGCGTCAGAACCATGAAATTGGTGTTGCTGCCCTCGACGTAGAGCGGGTCGTCGGGCTGCAGCGGGATGAACACCGTACCGCTGCCGCCCTTGTTCACGAGGTCGAGGCCATGGTCGAAGAACTGGCCGAACAGGGTGAACCAGGAATTGAACGGCGCCGAGAGGCCTTCGTCCGGAGCGATGTTGGGCAGGTGGACGTTGTCGCCATCCATTGCGATGCCCAACGGTTCAAGCGCCGCATCGCGTACGACGCGCGCCGCCTCCAGGGTTGCAACGGCTGCGGTGTGGGCGTCCGTCGCTGCCACCAAGGCAGCGGTCGCACTGTCGAGCACCGCCTGTTCTTCCGGTGAGAGAGGCGTGTCCGGGTCGTTGTCGGCGCCAAGCAGCGCGTCATTCACTGCGGACTGCGCGTTCTGCATGACGACGCGGGCCTGGTACTCGGCGTCGAAGGCCGGCTTGAAAGCCGTGTAGATCGCCGTCACGGCGGGCAGTGTGAGCATCGGGTTCGGGTCGCCTGCCCTTTCCAGCGCCGTCAGTATTGCCGCCGGATTGCCGAGCGTCTGATCCACGAGCAGGTTCGAGATCGTGCGCACGCTTGAATCGAAGACGAGCGAATTCGGGTTGTTCGACGGGTTATAGTTCGTCGGCGGTCCGGGCGGACCAAAGGGCGATGGCTCCGCCGGCCGGTAGACGGGATCGAGCAGCTGAGGGAACTGGTTGTCGGCGGCGCCCCACTGTTCCTGACCCGGAAGCAGGTGGTTGTAGGAACCATCGACCGTGCGCAGTCCCCAAGCGATGTTGTAGGCCGGTATCAGGCCACCGGGTCCATAGAGGGGCTGGCCGGCCGCGTGCGCTTCCGAGATTTGGATCTGCTTGAGGATGAACTCGAGATCGGACCGAATGTAGACAACCATGACGCCCTCCATTTCGTTGCGCTGCTGTTTCGCGTGCGTCTATGAGGATGCCGATTGAACGGGGCGGGTCCTATACGGACGTTGGACCCGGCCCGGCATGGCTTTGGTCGGACATCGAATTGGCACAATGGCCGGGCTGATACCGACCAAGGTCGGATACGGCCGGCCAAGACGATTGGAGTCCGGATCGTCTCCTCTACTGCCGCGTGCAATAGTTTAATCGGGCCGCTTCAAGGTCTTATGCCCTTTTTGCCTTGCGGCACCTATCCTCATGTCAACCTGTATTGTCACAAGGGACGTGTTGCCTTGTTCTATTGAGCGATCGGCAGTATGATCAGCGCCGTGGGGACTGCCGTGCAGGTCTCACTGCGAGAGGGTGCAGCCGTGAGTGTCCGCAGCTTTGCGAGCGGACGATCTGTTTTGCTCGCTATGCCCGAAGCCTGGAAACGAATGAGCCTTGTGAGGCGCTTCGTCATCCTCGCACTTTGTCTCTCGGCGGTGAGCGCCCTGATCCTTGGGACCTGGGTTTCGGAAAAGATCGAGAGCACTGCGCGCGCTCGAGAAGCAGGGTCGGCTGCCAGCTATATAAGCCTCTTCATCTCGCCGCATGTTCAGAACCTCGATCGGGACGAGGCATTGTCCCCAGACCAGATCGAGGCGCTCGACCAGGTGATGCAGTCGGCAGCATTGGGCCTGCGCGTCGTCGGCATGAAGATCTGGAGCCGCCGCGGCACGGTCGTCTACAGCGTCAACAAGGACGCGATCGGCGACACATACCCAATACAAGGCGCCCTCGAGAGCGCTCTTGCCGGCACGACGACGTCCGATTTCAGTGGCCCTGACGAAGAGAGTGCGCGCGAGTTCGCATTAAAGGACGCGCTTTTGGAGATCTATGCGCCGATCCTCTCGAACACGACGGGCGCCGTCATCGCCGTGGCCGAATTCTACGAGGATGCGTCGGACTTGGCCGGCGACCTCCGCTCGGCGCAATTGCACAGCTGGCTCGTGACCGGGATCGTGCTGGCAGCGATTTTCGCCGGACTTTCGACGCTGATATCCGATGGCAACCACACGATCAGGCGGCAGCGCGATGAACTGTCCACCCATGTCGCGAGGCTTTCCGAAAGCGTGCGCACAACCGAGGAACTGCAGAAGAGGATCGAGCGCGGGGCGCGCGAAGTCATTGAGGACAATGAGCGGCTGCTGCGCACCATCGGGTCGGAACTGCATGACGGTCCCGCGCAACTGATCAGTCTCGCCCAGCTCAAGCTCGACCGTCTCGAAGACGTTGCGGGGAGTTCAGAGCTCGGCGCCATACGTTCGGCGCTGGCCAACGCGATCCGCGACATCCGGCGCATCTCCGCGGGACTGCTGTTGCCCAATGTGGATGACGAGGATCTGCTGGTCTGCCTCAAGACGACGATCAGGGACTACGAGGCAAAGACCGGAACCAGGGTCGCTCTCCGCTATAGAAGACTGCCCAAACGCTGCGCTCCCTATGTGACGATCTGCCTGTGCCGGTTCGTGCAGGAGGGGCTGGCAAATGCTTTTCGCCATGCAGGCGCGTCCGGTCAGGCCGTGCTGGTAGAGGGTCGGGCGGGTGCCATTCGCGCCCAGGTCTGCGATTCCGGGCCCGGCATATCGAACACCATCACGATCCAGTCCGGCGAGCATCTTGGCCTGATATCGCTGCGCCGGAGGCTCGAAAGCATACGCGGTTCATTGACTATAAGCAGCAGGCTGGGTGCGGGCACCACGCTCACGGCCTGGCTGCCCTTAGGAGGAGAGTTGCCCCGTGACTCCTGAATTCGCAGTTGTCGTCGTGGACGACCATCCCCTTTTTCGCGACGGTGTCGTGCACACCCTGATGTCCAATTCGATCGATGTCGTAGGCCAGGGTGCCTCGGCCGACGACGCCCTGCGTCTGACGCTGGCGCATGAACCAGACGTCGTTCTGATGGATTTGAACATACCTGGCGGCGGCTTGGCAGCGCTAACAGCGATCACCGCAAGCGGCATCAAGTCCCATGTCCTGCCGCTCACCATCGTCGACGATGATATGAGCGCGGCGGGCGCGTTGCGAAGCGGCGCGCGGGGGTATCTCCTGAAAGGGATCGGCGGGCGCGAACTGGTCGAAGCCGTAAGAACCGTCGCGCGGGGAGACCTCTATATCGCACCGCAACTGCTCTCGCGACTGCTTGGCCCGCGGGCGCACGCGCCCGCCAACCTGAACGCGCACGGCGCTTCGCTCAGCGGACGCGAGGAACAGGTGCTGGCGCTGCTATCATGCGGCCTCAGCAACAAGGAAATCGCGTTCCGCCTGGAACTCAGCGAGAAGACGGTCAAATACTACCTCACGCATCTCCTCAGGAAGCTTCATATGCGCAACCGCGTCGAGGCTGCGCTATACGCATCGCATCGCAACGGAAGCTCGGCCGCGCTGGAACGATAGCCGTCGCGCCGTCGCCTGCTGCCGACGCGCGTCTCAGGCAGCGCGGCGTACCTCGTTCTTCCGAGCGTCGAGCTCGGCATGCAATCTGGCGAGGGTGATGCGGCGGATACGCTCGCGCAGGATAGTTTCAGCCTCGTTCATCGCCTCCGCGAGAGCCGCGTCGAGATAATGCCCGGCCAGCCGGCCGCCATCGCTTTGAGAGAAGGCGCGGCTGAGGACTCGCGCGCGGGGATCGGGGCTGCCTTCGCCTGATGTTGGCAAATCCACCATCGCAGGGTCGTTCGGGCGGGCGGCGAGCACCGCGATTGCGGCATGAAGGAACAGCACGGTCGCCGCAACGGCGACGGCATAAATCGCCAGGATCATCGCCCCCGGCACTACGAAATTCAACTGCGGCGTCGCTCCGAGGATAACGGGCACGTACCAGGAGACGATGGAGATACCGCCACTCACGAGCATGGTGGTGCGTCGCGGACGCGTAAGGCCGTCAAACAAGGGCTTGGTCATCTGCGCGTCGATGATCGGCAGCACAACCTTGTGGATGACGAGCCCATTGATGCTCAGGACCACGACAATGGCGAGTTTTGCCCAAATCTTGGGATTAGCGAGCAAACCGGGGTCGGTCAGCATATAGTTTGCAATGAAACCGGCACCCGACAGCCACAGCATTGCCAGTCCGAGGCCGATGAAGCGGGAACCGAAGAAGACGATATCCCGGTTCTCGCCAGAGATCCTGCGCAGGACTAGGAAGCGCAGGATGATGAAGTCGAGAAGCGTCGCGCTCCCTAAACCCACGGCCAATCCAAGGAAATGGATCAGCCTGAAGATGGTCATGGCCAGCTCATGCGGATCGGCGGCTACGATCTGCAGAAGATTTGTCGTTTCCATGAATGCGCCTCTCGGGTCATGGCCAAGCGATGCGCGGCAGTCAGGCTGCGCATAAGTCGGCTCAGCATTTACATGAAGCGCCAGAGGCACATGGCGTCACATACGGCGCACTTCGCGTCCGCAACGCAGTAGTGATCACGATGCGAGGCGAATGTATGGCCAAGACAAAAAATGCACGACGGTTTGGTAGGGCCATGGGCTGCGTGCGGTATCCGCGCTGCGAGTGAAGGCTCGGGTATTTGCCACACCTGGCGATGCTCCTAAGCGGTTTCGTCGCCCACACAGAGAGCCCTGCAGGCGATGAACCATCAGGCGCTAGACTATCAATCCCCGATCGGCGCCAGCCAGCGCGCCGGACGTCGTCCTCGCAGCAGAATCAGCGTTGTCCATGACTCGGCGACCCGCTGAACCTGCCACTGAATCGTCATCCAGCGGCGATTAGAGCCTCGGCCGTTTCTGTTATGCCGCGGGGCGCAAGTTGCTCGACTTTGCCAAGTGGCACACAAGAAGGATGGGCTTCCGCCCTCCCCGCCTTGTCAGTTCGAAGGGCACCTCGATAGGCGGCACCTGCAAAGCGAGGTGCGGTTCCGCTCTGGTTTCGTTGGAACATGCGCACGCGACAGAGATTACCAGTAACGCACTGAGCCATGTCTGTAGCAGGGACGGTGCCAGTGGGTGACATGTTCGCCGCCGTTTCTGGGGCCAGGAGCTGTTTCGAGGAGGAGGCAATGAACCTGTACGCGACCATCAGCCTGACTTTGGCTCTAAGTTCCGCCCCCGCAATGGCTCAGGACTGGACCACGTTGGTTGATGACCGGTTTGGCTACACCCTGCCTGTACCGTCGAGCTATACGCTTACATTTCGGCCTGAAGCGGGCAATGCTCGCATCTTCCACAACGACCGCGGCGACTTGCTGGCGGTCTGGGCTGGTCGCCTCGACGACTTAAGCTTCGCGGACATGGTGGAGACCAGGCGACGCGAGGATGAGGCGCAGGGTTGGACGATCTCGTATGAGCGAATTACCGCAGATTGGGCGAGCTATTCGGGGACGAAGAATGACGAAATCCGATATGTGCGAGCCATCCGCTACTGTGGCGACCGGACAGCATTCTTCCTGATCGACTACGCGATCGAAGACAAAGCACGATATGACTCGATTGTGACACGCATGGTTCGGCGATTAAGGCCGGTCGGAACCTGCTGATATTTCTGCTCCATTCCCTCACGTCTTTGCGCTGATGCCCAAGGGCTCAGGCTACAGGCAGAAGAAATGGCGGCGCTCGATGTCGCGCCTGACGGATCGCCCGGCATAAAACTAGGTGTCGTCCGATCCCTCACCGTCCTCGACAGCCGTTTCCGGTCTATCGCCGCCATCCGCCCGCTGTTGGTGCCACTTGCCGTCAGCAGTCTCGAATTCAATGTCGGTTGTCTCTCCACTTTGCCGATGCTCCTCGGCAGCACGCTCGGCTGCCGCCCTCGCTCCGTCATGGGTAGAGAATGCTTCCGAGTAGACGTCGCCGACGCGATAGGCCCAGCCGCCGTCATGCTCAACGATGCGGTAAATGACTTTCATGGCACGCTCCGCGTTTGCCCCAGCGCATCAGGCGGGACCTCAGGAACGTGTGCGACGACTCGATGTTCCTTTCCGACGACATCACTTGCTCGGAGGAATATTTGCTATTGTGGCATCTCCGTGTGCCCGCCGAACCCGAACCGCATGGCGGACAGAAGCTTGTCCCCAAACGGGTCCTCGGATCGCGACCGATAGCGAGCGAAGAGCGCCGCCGCCAAGACGTTGGCGGGTACGGACGATTCCATCGCAGCATCCAGTGTCCACTGGCCTTCGCCGCTGTCCGAGACCCGGCCGCTGAACATGGTGAGCTCGGCATCATCGTGAAGCGCTCCGGCTATGAGATCCAGAAGCCAGGAGGAGATGACACTCCCTCTGCGCCAGACTTCTGCAATCTCGGCCAAGTTCAAGTCCAGTCGCTCGCCTTCGGGCAGAGTCTCGCGTGCCCGAGCCTTTAGGATTTCAAACCCTTCTGCATAGGCCTGCATCAATCCGTATTCGATTCCGTTATGGACCATCTTCACGAAATGGCCTGCTCCGGCCGAGCCGGCGTGAATATAGCCGCGTTCGGCTGGCGCATCGCCCGTCCGCCCAACGGTTGTTGCAACACCAGTCGGACCCGGTGCCAAAGCTTCCCAGAGGGGCGTCAGGTAGTCGACGATTTCGGGCTCTCCGCCGATCATCAGGCAGTAGCCGCGCTCAAGACCCCAGACCCCGCCCGACGTTCCGACATCCACGTAGTGGACGCCTTTCTGACGCGCTGAAGCGGCTCGGCGACCATCATCCTTGTAGTGAGTGTTGCCGCCATCGACGATGATGTCCCCCGGCCTTGCCCCCACGAGCAGATCCTGCACCACCCCCTCAGTCACACCTCCGGCTGGCAGCATCACCCAAAAGATCGCGGGTTCGCCGAGCTTCTCCCGCAAATTGTCCATGCTGCTGGCTGCAATCGCGCCCTCGGATACAAGCTCGGCAACAAGATCGGGTCGACGGTCGAAAGCAACCACATCAACGCCCGCCTTCATCAGCCGCCTGGCCATGTTTCCCCCCATGCGACCGAGGCCGATCATCGCTATGCGCATCCCTTGTCCTTTCGCCAACCAAGACCGATTCAGCAGATACCGCTTGCTGGATCAGGCGCACCAAGCACACAACGAACCTTTGCGTGCAGTTTGAACACCGTGGAACATTCATGTTGCGACGCGCAATCGCCTTCTCTTGACGACAAAGCGACAGGGTCATGGGGGGCTGGCCATAAAGGCCCAGTGGCAGAGGGCGACCAGCTGCCGGCGTCAAAGGGTACGAACCGGCATGCCGTGTAGGGTTACGGTGCCGCTGTCCTCGACCGGCGGCTCAACCTAGCTGGTTTTCGAGTAACCCGACGCTATCCGGTTGTCCGGAGTTTCGCTCGGTCCACGACACGCCTAATGACGCTACCCTTCGGCCTTCATCGTCTCCGCAATCGTCATCAACTTGTCGATGTCGGTGCCGTGCTGGGAGACCAGGTCTTTCGCTTGAAGCGGCGACAAGTCGGTATTTTCCGCCAAATGCTTTATCGCCGCCTCGCGCTCGTTGTCCGGGTTCGTCCAGCTGTTGTTGTCGGTCATGGCGGATCTCCTTCGCAGAAGGAACCGCCAGGATCAGCGACAGTTCCGGCTTAACTGTCGAGCCGGCGTGTGAAGACCTTCAACTCGAACAGCCCCAGGCCCCTTTCGTCGGCCACCCGGATGACGAAAATATCGGGGATGCCGAGGTGCCCATCAAGATCGGACAATGCTTCGCCAGCGGCAGACACCGCTTGACGCCAGGCTTCTTGCTCGCTCGCAAAATCCAACATCACGACGTCGGTGACATCACCGTAGTATGATACAAACCGGTATCGCATGATTGGGTGCAACCATGAGGCTGGGCGAAGGTTCCTCCGCCGAGCCGGCAAGTGGCCGCTGTTCTTCTTCGCCGGTATCGGACACGCTGCGCAGCTCCGAAAGCGCAGTGGCACATTTATCAGGGCGGTTTGTGCTTTATCAGGGCGGTTTGTGCGTGAGCGGCCGCCGCCGCTAACCACGTGCTTGATTCGCTCCACCCTTGCGCTGCTTTGCGACAGTCAAAATGGCGGGGTCGGCTGTTGTCAGTGAAATTGCGAACGGTGTGTTCAACATCTGTCGCTGCAGCCCATCACGCCAGCATTAGCAATGGGTTCTGAGTGGGTAATGACCGTTTACGCACAGGCTGGCACGGAAATTTAACAGCTGCGTTTGCCGCGCTCCGCTGGGTAAGGTATGGAATAGGTAGTTATACCTTATGTCTTTGGCGGCGCGGCCGACCGGACCGAGCCTCCTTTAGCAGCTGCCTTCGCCACATCATGCATATTCTCATTGTCGATGACGACCCGCTTATCAGGCGGTTGTTCCAGTCCGGATGGCCGGACGCGGGTGACGATATTCGTTTCGCCGGGTCCTTCAACCAAGCCAGCAACATCATCGCCAGCGGGGGGGTCGCGAATTTCGATGGTGTCATCATCGACATGACCCTGCCGGATGGTGACGGGCTGACATTGGTTCGCGCAATGCGGGCGGTGTCCGATACGCCGATCATCATGATTTCCGGCGCCGGCACGAGCGACACCCGCTCGACGCTGATCGAGGAAGGCGCGGACGATTACGTGCTGAAGCCGTTCACGATGCGCGAGCTGCATGCCCGGCTGCATCGGCAGCATCTTGTTCGGCATCCGGGGCGCGTCGTTGGGTCGGCCGGCAAATTCAGCATCGGCGTGGTCCATTGCGATCCGGATATGCGGCTCCTGGCCTATGACGGATCAACCGAAGCACTGACCGGGGCCGAGTCTCGTCTCGCGCTGCAGCTCCATCGCAGGATCAACCTCCCCTGCCCCAAGGACCTGCTCTACCGAAGCGCCTTCTTCAAATCCTTCAACCCGGACGACAAGACGCTCGACGTCTATGTCAGCAGGTTGCGCAAGAAGATCCAGCTTCTTCACCCGGCCAGCGCGGACCGCATCAAGACCGTGCGCGGCGTCGGCTACAGCCTGATCGACGGCAGTGTGTCCTGACGCAGGCTTGTCGTGCCGCCTGCGCGCTCGCCGGGTTTCCCGTAGTTGAACTCCCGCACGAACTGACGGAATTTCTCCAGCCGCATCGGCCTGGCGATCAGGAACCCCTGGGCCTCGTCGCAGCCGGCATCGGTCAGGAACGCCAGTTCGTCGGCCGTCTCAACGCCTTCGGCAACCACCCTCGCCCCCATGTCCTGCGCCATGCCGATGATGGACCGGATGACGATCTGGCGCGGTCGGCTGACGTGGCACTGCCGGATAAGCGATCGGTCGATCTTGATTTCGGAGAACGGCAGCCGTGAGAGGCGCGCGAAGTTCGCGTGGCCCGCTCCGAAATCATCGATCGAGAACTTGGCACCGTCGAGCGTCAGCTTGTAGAGGCCCTTGAGATCGTCATCGCTGATCTGAGCCATCGCCTCCTCCGTCACCTCGAAGACGAGATTGCGAAAGAAGGACGGGCTGCGCTGCGACAGCGTCTGGATCTGCGAGCGCAGGCGCGCGAGGCTATGACCGTCTATGTTGACGTTGATCGCCAGCTCGCTGCCGCGGGTCTGCTCGTAACCGAAATTCTGCCACGCAAAGCCGATATTGCGGAGGAAGAGCGCCTGCGACTGCGCCGGATCGAGCGCCTGGATGAAGACGTCGGGCGCGATCACGCCGAATTCGGGATGCGCAACGCGGCTGAGCAGTTCTGCGGAGCGGACCTTCCCGCTCTCCAGATCGAGCTTCGGCTGAAGCACCGGATAGATCCATCCATTGGCGCATGCCGTGTCGACGTCGAGCTGGGCGACGACTGCGCGCAGGTCTGTGGACGGCGGGGTCAGCCGGTCGACCAGCTGTGCCGCCGTGAAAGGCTTTGCAAGCGTTCTCGTGACCTTCAGCCCAATCTCTTCGGCGTAGCGGCGGCAATGCTCGAGGGCTGCAGGATCGCCGCTGATCAGCACGATATCGAGAGCAGTTGCGCCCGACCGCTTCAAATGGTCCAGCACATCCATGGCATCGCCATCGCCGAGGCGGATATCAATGACGACGGCGGCGGCGCCGATCCGCGTGAAGCTCGCCACGAAATCCTGGACTGTCCTGTGCATAACGGACCGATAGCCAGACTGGTCGAGACCGACGGTGAGAAACTTTATCTGCTCGGCCATATCGTCGACGATGTGGACGACACCGCGTCCCAGGGCCTCGCCTGGCGTTTCCGCAAATGGACGACTACCGAACGGAATGAATGTTGACGACATTGCAAGGCCCCCCGTTTGCCTGGATGCATCGTCAGGCGCGAGTTCCTAACAACGCCCTAGCCAGACGTTAAAAATCGTAAACGACACCTGTTATGCACAGACAGGGACACTGCACGGTGACTGCATACGCGTACAACTGACGGCATCAGAACGTTACGCACCGAGCCGGACGCGGTCGGGGCTCGCGTTCAGTCCGGGTCAGGCCGACAGCGGGGGATCTGGTGAAGAGACATATCGTAGCTGCCAATCTCCTACTGGCGATCGCTCTTGCTGCTGTCCTGACGTTTACGGCACTGTCCAACCGCGAGAACCAGATCAAGCAAAGCTATGCGACCGCAACGACGATCAGTCATGCCGTCGCTGAGCATACCCGCCAGGTTTTCAGGACGCTCCAATCCGGCGTCAACAGCGCCTCGAGCCTGCTGCCGGAAACCATCTCCATTGCCAATCGAGACAGGGTGCTCGCAGATCTCGTTGAGATTCAGCGGGATTTTCCGCAGATCCTCATTTTCTACGTCGTCGACAGCAATGGAGATCTCGTTGCATCGTCAATTGGGCTGCCGTCCGAAGCCGTCAACGTCGCGGACTATCCCGAGTTCACCTATCACAGGGACAATCCCGATCCGAATGCCCGTCTCGGGCTGCCGAGGTTAAGCCGCAACAGCGACCTCCCCCCGCAATGGATCATGATGATGACGCGCCGGCTGGAAACGGCAGATGGACAGTTTGCGGGCGTCGCCGCCGCGACGCTCAGTCTCGGCTATCTGACCGACTTCTATAACAGCCTGGACTTGCCGGCCGACAGCGTGCTGGGACTGATCCTGAACGATGGCACCTTGCTCGCCCGCGTACCGACAATAGAGTCCCTGATCGGCCAGAGCTTGAAGGACGGGCCGCTGGTTCAGGCCATATTGAACGGCAAGAACGAAGGTACGGCCGAGGTCACTTCGCTCGATCAGCACCCTCGGCTGGTTGCTTTCCAGGTTCTGGGCGATCTGGGTGTCTCGGTCTATGTCGGCCTGTCGCGACAGCAGGCCTTGGTGGACTGGCGGAGGAACAACTTTCTCATCGCAGCGCTTGGGCTGATCATCGTCGGCATTTTCGCAACGGGATCGACGCTCGTTTACCGTCAGACGGCAAGCATCCAGGAGGCCGAGCGAAGGCGAACGGACCGACTGCGTGCCCTGACCGAAGTGACCAAGGCGCTTTTATCCTGTCACTCCAGCAGCATGCTGGCGGCCGAGCTCGCTGCCCGGTGCGTCAAACTCCTGCGTAGCGCAGAGACGTGCGTGCTGCTGCCCGCCCGGCAACCTGACGAAGACGACATCCGCGTGACCAGTTCAGGCCTGCCGGCAAACGCCTTTCACCCCGCTATCTGCGGCGCTGGTGGCCTGGCGGCAGCGACTATGGCAGACCGGCGACTGAGAAGTTTGTCCCGTGCCGAGCTGGACGTGATGCTCCCCGGTACGGAGCCCCGCCCGCCCCTGCCGGCCTCTCACCTCCTGATCGTCCCGATCCTCGACCGAACGGGTGAAGCGTACGGCGTCATTTGTCTGTTCGATCCGGAAGAGACTGCGGAAGGCATTGTTGCAGAGGCTCAGCAGATCGCAAATTTTGCCGGTCTGTGCCTCGAAGACATCCAGGCGACCGAGACTCTGAGCCGTCTCCTCATCGACGCACAGGATGCCCAGCGCGAGATCGAAGGCATCTTCAACTCGATTTCCGACGCCGTTGTGGCCATCGATCGCGGATGGCGTTTCACCTTCCTGAACGACGAGGCAGAGCGGGTTCTGGGCGTCGGCCGAGCATCGCTGATCGGCAAGCATCTTCTCAACGACTTTCCGGACCTGCGCGGATCGGAAGTCGAGAAGGTGCTGCTCTCGGTACTGGAGCGGCGAGAGGAAATTGTCACGGAATATTGGATGGAGCCGGGCAAGAAGCTGCTTGCAGGCCGTGTCTACCCAACAGAGGAAGGCGCGACGCTCTATTTCCGCGACATCACCAGGGAGCGACAAACCGAGGAAGGCCTGCGCCAGGCCCAGAAGCTGGAATCCATCGGCAAGCTTACGGGCGGCATTGCCCACGACTTCAACAACATGCTGACGGTGATCATCGGCAGCGCCGATGTCGCGATCGAACTTTTGCCTGACGAGCAAGCCGTCGCGCGCGAGCAGATCGAGACGATCCGCGTCGCAGGCGAGCGGGCCGCGGAGTTGACGCACAGGCTGCTCGCTTTTGCCCGTCGCCAGCCACTTGACCCTCGCACCCTGGATCCGGACGAACTCGTTCTCGGCATGGGCAAGATGCTGCGCCGGGTGATCGGCGAGACCATCGACATCGTCACGCTCGCCGCGGGCATCAAATGGAAGGCCATCGCCGATCCGGGCGAGTTGCAGAACGCGATCCTGAACCTAGCGATCAATGCGCGCGACGCGATGCCTGACGGCGGCAAGCTGACGATCGAGACAGCCGGCGTGTCGGTTGACGAAACCTATGCCGGCGACAACCTCTTGCAGACGGGCGACTACGTCGTAATTGCCGTTTCGGATACCGGTATCGGCATGGATGCCGAGACCGTCCGACAGGCCTTCGAGCCATTCTTCACCACCAAGCCCATGGGCCAAGGATCGGGTCTCGGTCTCTCCATGGTGTTCGGCTTCGCCCGGCAGTCGGGTGGGCACGTCAAGATCTACAGCGAGCCCGGCCAAGGTACGACGGTGCGGCTCTACTTGCCGCGCAGCACGGCTGACAGCGTGACGTCTGAGAAGCGTCGCGAGGATCGAAACTCGCTGGCCGGCAGCGAACATGTGCTCCTCGTCGAAGACGATGACCTCGTGCGCCAGCATACCGTCCAGAGTCTCGAAACCCTCGGCTACACTGTATCCCCTTACGCAAATGGCGAGAGCGCGATCGAAGCCGTACGCCAGGGCCTCTCCTACGATCTGCTGCTGACGGACGTCGTCCTGCCGGGCCGCATGTCCGGCAAGGACGTCGCCAACGCGCTGGAGATCATCGTGCCGACGGCGAAGGTCCTCTACATGTCCGGGTATACCGAAAATTCGATCGTGCATCACGGACGACTGGATGCCGGCATCAACCTGTTGAGCAAACCGTTCAGGCTCGGCGATCTGGCGCGCAAGATCAGGCAGGTCCTGGCCACGGCCTAGGGCCCGTGGCTGCAAGCGGCAGTTTTGCGTAGCTTGCGTCCAGCTACGGCCGCGCGTCGCTCACCCTGCCTGCTCCAGGACGACCAGCGAGCGGCCTGGTGCGGTGTAGCTGCCGGTGACCGCGTCGCGGGTCGCGGTGCGGCCGGTGGCGCTGTCGACGAGCAGCGTCCAGCCTTCGCCGGCAAAGCCGAGGTCGAAGTGGACGTCCTCATGGTGCGCGTTGAGGAGCATCAGGATCTGGCTCTCGCCATCGGCCAACCGGATCGCAAGCGAGCGGGTATGCGGCGTGTGCCAGTCCTCATCGGACATCGGCGCGCCCGCCGGCGTGAACCAGGCGATATCCGGAAGGTCTTGCGCCACGTGGCGTCCATGCAGGAAGCGCGTCTGGCGGAAGAGCGGGCGCGTGCGGCGGATACGGATGAGCGCCCTGGTGAAGGCAAGGAAAGCCGCATCGCGCTCGCCGGGCTCGTCCCAGTCGAGCCAGTTCATCTCGTTGTCCTGGCAATAGGCGTTGTTGTTGCCGCCCTGGCTGCGACCGATCTCGTCGCCCATCAGCAGCATCGGCGTGCCCTGCGACAGCATGAGCGTCGCCATCAGGTTGCGGCGCATGCGGTCGCGAAGGTCGAGCACGGCCTCGTTGTCGGTCGGGCCTTCGACGCCGCAGTTCCAGCTCAGATTGTGGGAGTGGCCGTCGCGATTGTCCTCGCCATTGGCCTCGTTGTGCTTGTCGTTATAGGCGACCGTGTCGGCGAGCGTGAAGCCGTCATGGGCGGTCACGAAGTTGATGCTTGACCACGGCCTGCGGCCGCGACGCTCGAAGCGGTCGCTCGAACCCGTCAACCCGCTCGCCAAGGGCGCGGCCATGCCTTCGTCGCCCTTCCAGAAGGCGCGCACCGTATCGCGATACTGGTCGTTCCACTCGCTCCATCCCGGCGGGAAGTTGCCGACCTGATAGCCGTCGGGGCCGGTATCCCACGGTTCGGCGATCAGCTTGACGCGGGAGAGCACCGGATCCTGGCGCACGGCTTCCAGGAAGACGGCGTTCGGGTCGAAGGCGGCGCGGTCGCGGCCGAGTGAGCTCGCCAAGTCGAAGCGGAAGCCGTCTACGTGGCATTCCTGGACCCAGTAGCGAAGCGAATCCATGACCATCTGGAGAACGCGCTGGTGGCGCAGGTTCAGCGTGTTGCCGCAGCCGGTGGTGTCGAAATAGAAGCGCGGATCGTCGGCAAGCACGTAGTAGCTTGCATTGTCGATGCCTCGGAAGGAAAGCGTCGGCCCGAGATGGCTGCCCTCGGCGGTGTGGTTGTAGACCACGTCCATCAGCACTTCGATCCCCGCCTCGTGCAGGCGGCGCACCATCAGCTTGAACTCGTGGATGCTGCTGTTGGGCGAGAGGTATCGCGGCGCCGGCGCAAAGAAGCCGAGCGTGTTGTAGCCCCAGAAGTTCGTCAGTCCGCGCTCGAGAAGGTGGCGGTCGTCATAGAAGGCCTGGGTCGGCAGAAGCTCGATCGCGGTGACGCCGAGCTTGCGCAGGTAGTCGATCGCCTTGGGGTCGGCGAGGCCGCCGAAGGTGCCGCGCATCTGCGGCGGCAGGTCCATATCGCGGGCCGTCATGCCCTTCACATGAGCCTCGTAGATGATCGTGTCCGCCCAGTCGGTGCCCGGCGCGCGGTCGGGGCCCCAGGTGACGGCCGGATCAACCACCACGCATTTGGGCATCACGAAAGCCGAATCGCGACGATCGAAGGAAAAGTCCTCGCGGCCGTGGCCGACGCGGTAGCCGAAGAGCGAATCGTGCCATCTGAGATCGCCGCGCAGCTCAAGCGCATAGGGGTCGAGCACAAGCTTGTTCGGGTTGAAGCGATGGCCGGCTTCGGGCGCATAGGGACCATGGACGCGGTAGCCGTAGAGCTGCCCGGGGCGGATGTCGGGCAGGTACCCGTGCCACACCTCGTCGGTGTATTCGGGCAACTCGATGCGATCGATCTCGCGGCGCCCTGTCGGGTCAAAGAGGCAGAGCTCAACCTTGGTCGCGTTGGCCGAAAACAGCGCGAAGTTGACGCCCGTCCCATCCCACGTCGCACCCAGCGGAAAGGGATGACCGGGCAGAACGCGGAGGCCGTTGCGTCTCATCTGAAATCCTTGCGTGCGAGAAAGGCTGCCGAGAAGCCTCACGATCCAAATGCCGCCGATCGACATCGGTTCCCCGCTGCATTGTGCAGCTGCGAAGAAAAATCCCCTTGTACGATCGCCAGAGCAGATGGCCCGCTTTCGATGAACCCGTATGCCCAAGATGGGCGTGGAATCTGGCGGCTGCAACGCGGCCTGCGAAGCTCATCGACCCGTGTCAAAAACTGGTCGCTTTAACACCCAAGCTTCTTGGCCAATCGTGCGAACAGCGCACAGGAATGCGCGTTGCGCACTGGGGCATCGCGTGCGAGGGTTTGTGGAAAGCTTTGTCCAAAGCGCCAGGTAGCGCGCCAGCCTCTGATCGAGTCCAAGCATGATCCGCTTCTTCTACAACATGGCGCCGAACCCCATGAAGGTCGCCCTCATGCTCGAGGAGACCGGGATCGGTTACGAGCCGGTGCCGATCGACACGCGCCGCGGCGAGCAGCACAGCGAGACTTTCAAGGCGCTGAACCCGAACGCAAAGCTTCCCGTCATCATCGATGGCGAGGCCGTCATCTTCGACAGTAACGCGATCCTGCTCTACCTCGCGGAGAAGACCGGCATGTTCCTGCCTGCCGGCAGCAGTGCGCAGCGCGGCGAGCTGTTGTCGTGGCTGATGTTCGTTGCGTCCGGCGTTGGTCCGTTTTCCGGGCAAGCCGTGCACTTTCGGAACTTTGCCCCTGAAAAGCTGCCGTACGCGATCAAACGCTATGATTTCGAAGCGCGGCGGCATTGGCAGGTGGTCGATGACCGACTGTCAAAAGGGCAATACATGCTCGGCGCCACCTACACGATCGTGGACATGGCGGTCTGGGGCTGGGGCTCGCGCCTCACCTACATGCTTGGCGACGACGACATCATGGCAAAATTCCCGAACCTTGACCGGCTCATGCGCGAAATCGATGCGCGGCCTGCGGCGGCGCGTGCACAGGCGCTGAAAGATCGACATACCTTCAAGGCGGAGATGGATGAGGTCGCGCTGCGCTCGCTTTATCCACAAATCTTCGCGCCCCAGCCGGTCTGAGCAAACCAGTGCCGCAAACCTCACAGGAATCGCGCGTCGCCATCGTCACCGGCGCCGGCTCGGGCATCGGCCAAGGCATCGCGTTGCGCCTCGCCGAGGACGGCATCCATGTCGCCTGCGCCGACCTCAACAATGCGTCTGCACAAGAGACCGCTGGACGCATCGCCTCGCTCGGCGGCTCGGCGCTTGCCGTCAGCATCGACATCGCAGACGAGCAGTCCGTCGCCGCAGCCTTCGAACAGGTAATCGGCTGGCGCGGGCGGCTCGACGTGGCGATTGCCAATGCGGGTATCATGGTCGAGGGCGACATACTTTCGCTATCTCTGACCGACTGGAACCGAGCGATGGCCGTCAATGCGACCGGCGCATTCCTCACCGCTCGCGCTGCGATCCCTCACCTGATCGGGCAAACAAGTTCGAGCCTAGTCTTCACCGCATCCACGGTTGCGCTTTCCGGCATGCGCGGCGTCGCTGCGTACTCGGCTGCCAAGGGGGCGGTTGCGGCGCTGACGCGCCAGCTGGCCGCCGACTTCGCCGATCGCGGCCTGCGGGTGAATGCGATTGCGCCCGGCGCCGTGCGGACGCCGCTCTCGGAATCGCAGTTCCGTGCCCGTGCGGCGGACGAAGACGCGTTCCAGGGGCTGTTGGAGCAGGTCATCCGGCGCTACCCGATATCGCGCTGGGGAACCGTCAGCGAGATCGCCGAAGCGGTGCTGTTCCTGGCAACCGACCGCTCGTCCTGGATGACCGGACAGATCCTTCCGATCGATGGCGGGCTGCTCGAAATCCGCTGAGACTGTCTAAAGAAAACGGGCGCCCGAGGCGCCCGTTTCGCTACGCACCTTGAAGCGTGCCGCTTACTCGGCCGTCGCGGCCTGGATGCGCTCGGCGTAGGCCTGGGCTTCCGGCTGGTCCTTGAGGATCACGTCCCACGACTTGCGGGCCTGCTCCATGAAGGGCGCAAGGTCCGGCTCGGCGACAGTCACGCCTGCGGCCTTCGCGGTTTCGAGACCCGCAGCGGCCAGTTCGTCGTGCTTCTCGATGCCAAAGGCGATTGCCTCGGTTGCTGCCGTCTGCACCATCTCCTGCAGGTCGGCCGGGAGGCCATCCCAGAAGGGCTTGCCCACGACGAAGATCGTCGTCGACTGGTGAGCCTTCAGCATCGTGTAGTTCTTGACGACCTCGTGGAAGCGGTCGGCAACGAAAGCGTCGGGAGAGATTTCGAGCGCGTCGACGACGTTGTTCTGGATCGCCATGAACAGCTCGCCATACGCCATCGGCGTCGGCTGGGTGCCAAGTGCGTTGTAGGCCTCGACGAAGCCCGGCGTCGGCAGGACGCGGATCTTCAGGCCCTGCATGTCCTCGACCGAGGCAATCGGCGCGCGCGAGGCGACCGAGCGCTCATAGATCGAGCCGAAACCGAGGCCGTGCATCTCGAACTTCTCGAGTTCGGTTAGCATCTCCTGGCCGATCTCCGACTGCAAGATTTCATACGCCTGCTGCTTGTCGTCGAAGACGTAAGGCAGCGACAGCGCGCGGTAGGCCGGCACAACGGTCTCGAGCGAGGAACCGCCCGTGAAGCCGCCAGACAGGATGCCCGTGCGCCAGGACTGGATCATGCGGGTCTCGTTGCCCGCCTGGCCACAGCACTGCACTTCAACGGCTATGCGACCGCCCGAGCGGTCCTCGATCAGGCGCTTGAACTCTTCGAGCGTCACCTGGTACGGGCTCTTGTCGGAGAGCACGTGCGCGAGCGTCATCGTGAATTCCTGAGCCTGGGCGGCAGATGCCGCCAGGACTGCAGCGAATGCCGCTCCGATAATCGACTTCATCTTCATGTCCGTAGACCTCCCATTGGTCTGGTTGCGGGTTCAGCGAAGCAGCGCCAGGGAAATCCCCGGCAGGTATGTGATCAGCATCAGGTTGGTGAGCAGCACGCCGAGGAAGATCACCAGCGGGCGCATGATCTGCTCCATCGAGATCTTGGCGATGCCGCAGGCGATGAAGAGGTTCACGCCAACCGGCGGGGTAACCATGCCGACGGCGAGGTTCACGATCATGATGATGCCGAAATGGATCGGGTGGATGCCGTAGGTCGCCGCGATCGGCGCCAGGATCGGCCCGAGGATGATGATCGCCGCGAAGGTCTCCATGAACATGCCGACGACCAGCAGGAACAGGTTGACCAGGAGGAGGAAGACCAGCGGATCGGTCGTCACCGTCGACAGGAGCATGCCGATCTGCTGCGGGGCGCGGAGAAGATGCAGCGCGAAGCCGAACATGGCTGCAAAGGCAACGATGATCATCACGACGGCAGACGTGACTGCCGCGCCGGCAAAGATGCGCGGCAGGTCCCTCAGCTTGATCTCGCGATAGATGAACACGCCGACGATCAGGGCATAGAACACCGCGACGACGGCTGCCTCCGTCGCCGTGAACAGGCCACCGAAGATACCGCCCAGGATGATGACCGGCATGACGATCGACAGGGACGCACGCCGCGCTGCGCCCGCGACATTGCGGACATAGTCGCGGATGATGAGCGGCTGGCGTTCGCCATAGCCCATGATGGTGCTGACGGCGATGGCGCAGAACATCAGGCTTAGGCCGATCATCAGGCCGGGCAGGAAGCCCGCGATGAACAGGTCGGTGATCGAGACGCCGGTGATGACGCCGTAGATGATCATGGCGCCTGACGGCGGGATGATGACGCCGAGCTCGCCGGAGGATGCGGTCGTTGCGGCGCTGAAGGGGCGCGGGTAACGCTGCTTTTCCATTTCCGGGATCAGCATCGACCCGATCGCGGCAGCGGTCGCAGCCGACGAACCGGAGATCGTCGCAAATAACATTGAGGTTAGGACCACGGCGGCGGCCAGGCCACCGCGGACCCAGCTGACTAGCGCCTTTGCGAGGTCGACCAGACGCGAGGCGATCCCGCCATGCTGCATCAGAACGCCCGCGAGAACATAAAGCGGCAGCGCCATGAGTGCGAAGGAGTCGAGGGATTCGAAGACGACCTGCGGGATCGCGATCAGCGGTATGTTCCGCTCGACCAGAAGCGGAACCGCCGCGATGCCGAGGGCCAGAGCGATCGGCACGCTGATGGCGAAGAGAATGAGGAGGGTCGCGAGAAGGAAAGCCATGCGCCTACTCCGTCACCAGGCTTTCGCCGATGAAGCGGATGTCGCGCCTCTCGATGATGGACTGGGCTACGAGAGCGACCGAGTTGATGATCATGAGGATCGCGCCGACGGGCATGGCCCAGTAGACGTAGTCCTTGGTGATCCCCATGACCGGGCTGCGCTCCGAGCGACCGAGTTGAACGAAGTCGAGGCCTACCTTGAGGAGCAGGCAGAAGAAGGCGATCGACAGCGCGATGACAACGTAGCGCATCGCGATGCCGACGAAGGTCGGCACCTTGCGGACGAGAAATTCGAGCGCGATCATCTGGGCGCGGCGCACGCCAACGCCTGCACCGAGAAAGATCATCCAGATCAGGCAGTAGCGAGCGAGCTCTTCCGTCCACGGAGCGCTGACGTTGATGCCGGCAGCGGTCAGGACGAAGCGCACCGTCACCTGCCCCATCACGGCAATCGACATGAGGGCGAGAAGCAGACCGACGGCCAGCGTCACCGCCGCGTTCATCCAGTCCACTCCGCGAAGAAGCGCTTTCATCGTGATCCCCTCGGCTCCGGCCACAGTCTTGCGCTGCGGTCCGGAACGTCCATGCAGCCACTATATACGCGCAGCAAATGTGCGCAATGCGGATTTATGTCCGCACGCCGCACAAATCACAGCCAACCGATGCAGGTGTATTTCGTCTCGAGATAGTCATCGATGCCCTGCCACGAGCCTTCCTTGCCGAGGCCGGATTCCTTCAGGCCGCCGAAAGGCACCTCGGGCATCACGATGAGCACCTCGTTGATGCCAATCAGGCCGTATTCCAGCCTATCCTGCAGGCGGAACGTGCGGCCGATGTCGCGGGTGTAGGCGTAGGCGGCCAGCCCGTATTCGGTGTCGTTCGCAGCCTCGATCGCCTCATCTTCGGTCTCGAAGCGGTAGACGGGAGCAACAGGCCCGAAAATTTCCTCGGTCGAGACGCGCATTTCGCGGGTGGCGCCTGCGAGGATGGTCGGCTGGAAGAACAGCCCTCCCCGCTCGTGACGGCCGCCGCCGGTCGCCACCGTCGCGCCCTTGGCAAGCGCGTCGCCGATCAGTTCTTCCATTTTTTCCATAGCGGAAGCGTCGATCATGGGCCCCTGTTCGGCACCTGCCTCGAAGCCGGGCGCAACCTTGAGCTTGGACACGCGCTCGGCAAACCGCTCGACGAACCGGTCGTAGATGCCCGCCTGCACGAAGACGCGGTTGGTGCAGATGCAGGTCTGTCCGGCATTGCGGAACTTGGCGATCAGCGCGCCGTCGATCGCCTTGTCGAGGTCGGCATCGTCGAAGACGATGAAAGGCGCGTTGCCGCCAAGCTCCATCGAGACGCGCTTTACCGTGTCGGCGGCCTGGCGCAGGAGCTGCTTGCCGATGTCGGTCGAGCCGGTGAAGGTGATCTTCTTGACCTTGGGATTGGCCGTGAGCTCGCCGCCGATCTCGCGCGCCGAGCCGGTCAGCACGTTCACCACGCCCTTGGGAAAGCCGACCTGTTCTGCGAGCAGGCCCCAGACGAGGCCGGACAGCGGAGTAGCGGTGGCCGGCTTCACGACGACCGTGCAGCCAGCGGCGAGCGCCGGACCGAGCTTGCGGGCGAGCATCGAGGACGGGAAGTTCCAAGGCGTGATCGCAGCGACGACGCCGACCGGATGGCGCGTCGTCATCAGCTTGCGGCCCTTGATCGGCGACGGGATCACCGCGCCATCCGTGCGCCGCGCTTCCTCGGCGAACCACAGCACGTAGTTGGCCGACGATGTCACCTCGGCACGCGCCTCGGCCAGCGGCTTTCCTTGCTCGGCCGTAAGCAAAGCTGCCAGACCCTCGACGTTGTCCATGATCGCCTGATGGAGCTTGCGCATGAGCGCGACCCGCTCGTTGAGCGAGAGACCGGCATAGGCGGGGAATGCCTTGTGGGCGGCATCGATAGCGCGACGCGTTTCCGCCGCGCCGGCATTCGGCACGCGCGCGATGACGTTTCCGGTGGCCGGATCGGTGACATCGATCGTCTTGCCGGAATCAGCCGGGACCCAGGCGCCGTCGATGAGAAGCTGCTCGCGAACGAGATGGGAGTACTCGACCATGATTGTTGTCTCCTGATGCTCAGGCGCAGGCGGTCCGCACCCAGTGTGCGACATCCCGGTGCGTCGCGAACCAGACCGGTCCGCGCGAGCGGGCATGCGCGATCAGCTGGTCGAGGATCCAGATGCGCGAGCGATAGCCAATGACGAAGGGGTGGAAGACGCACTGGAAGAGACCGCCCTCGTCGAAGGCGGCGTCCAGTTCGCGCCGGAAGATGTCGAAGACAGCGTTCGGGTCCATCCAGGGACGAGTCGCCGGCTCGCGGTTGAAGAGGAAATAGACGGCGTCGTCTCGCGACCACTCGACGGGGATCTCGACCACGCCGGTCGGGTTGCCGTTGGCGACGAGTTCATAGCACTCGTCGTCGGCCATCAGGCTTGAATCGTAGTCGAAGCCGAGTTCGGCGACGAGCTCGACCGTATGCGGGCTCAGATCCCAGTTCGAGGCGCGGTGGCCGACAGGACGGATGCCGGTGATTTCCTCCAACGCATCGCGCGAACGCAGCATGAGGTCGCGCTCGGTCCCGCGGTCGAGCGTCGACGTGTTCTCGTGGATCCAGCCATGCACGCCGACTTCGTGGCCATCGCCAAGAGGCTTGATGGCTTCCGGCTCGATCAGGCCTGCCACAGCCGGCACGAAGAAGCTCGCCGGAACGGCGTGCTTCTCCAGCACGTCGAGCACGCGCGGGAGACCGACGCGACGCCCGAACTCGCCCCAGGCAAGCCGGCCGATCGCCGCCTTGCCAGTGCCGAGCTCGAAGGTTTCGTGATCGCAGTCGAAGGAGAGCGCGACGGCGCAGCGCGCGCCGCCCGGCCAGCTCTCTGGCTTCAGCGCGCGTCCGGCGCGGACACGGTCGACCAGACCGCGCCATTCGCTCTCGTCCATGTCCCATGGACGATCCGGGTTCATGCTCCCTGACCGAGCACTTCGTGGACGGCTTCGCGGAAGGCCTCGACAAGGATGTCGACTTCCGCGCGGGTGATGCAGAGCGGCGGCGCGAATCCGACGATGTCGCCCTCCGGCAGCGCGCGGGCTATCACGCCGCGGCGCAGCATCGCCGCCGTAATCTTCGGGCTCATGCTCATGATGGGCTGGAAGTGCTGCCGCCTTTCTGGGTCGGACATGAACTCGACGGCGGCGAGCAGGCCCTCGCCGCGCACCTCGGCGACGTTGCCGTGAGTGCCGACCACATCCCTCAGCGAGGCGATGAGGTAGGGGCCGACATCGGCCGCATTTTCCACGAGGCGCAGATTATCGACGAGCTTGAGCGTCGCCACGCCGGCGGCGGCACCAATCGGATGAGCCGAGTAGGTCCAGCCATGGGCGAGCGCACCGAAATCGTCCGAGCCCTTCATCAGCACGTCGAAGACACGCTGCGAGATGATCGAGCCCGAGAGCGGCGCGTAGGCGCTGGTCAGACCCTTGGCGATGGTCATGAAGTCGGGCTTCAGGCCGTAGTGGATCGAGCCGAACATCGAGCCCGTGCGCCCGAAGCCGGTCACGACCTCGTCGGCGATCAGCAGGATGTCGTAGCGCTCGAGCACTTCCTGCACCTTGGCCCAGTAGCCTGCCGGCGGCGGAATGATGCCGCCGGTGCCCATGATCGGCTCGCCGATGAAGGCGGCGATCGTATCGGGACCCTCGGCCTCGATCATCGCGACGAGACGCTCGATCAGCCAGTCGGTGAAGGCCTCCTCGCTCATGCCGATTTCCGGCCGGCGAAGATAGGAAGGCGCGTCGGTGTGCAGGAAGCCGTCGAAAGGCAGGTTGAAGCGGGCGTGGTAGGCGGCCAGACCTGTCATGGAGCCCGAAACGAGCCCCGAGCCGTGATAGGCGCGCCAGCGGCTTATGATCTTGCGCTTCTGCGGGCGGCCGAGAAGGTTGTTGTAGTGCCAGACGAGCTTGACGTTGGTTTCGTTGGCGTCCGAGCCCGACAGGCCGAAATAGACGCGCGCCATGTGCTTGGGCGCGCGGTCCATGACCATCTTGGCCAGCCGGATTGCCGGTTCGTTGCCGTGGCCGGCGAAGGCGTGGAAATAGGCAAGCTTCTTCGCCTGCTCGGCGATCGCATCGGCGATCTCGGTGCGTCCGTAGCCGGCATTCACGCAATAGAGCGCAGCAAAGCCGTCGAGGAAGCGGTTGCCGTCACGGTCGGTGACGTAGACCCCCTGCCCGCCGCTGATGATGCGGCCCGGCGCATCGCCACGGGCATGGTTGGCGGTATGCGTCGTCGGGTGGAGCAGGAAATCCCGGTCCCAGGCGGCGAGTTCGTCATTGATGCGATGGTCGAGCGTCATATGCTGCTCTCAAGGCGAGTGTTGGCGATGAATTCGGGCACGCTTGCCTGGTTGGGCAGCGTCAGGATGAAGCCCACGATCGAGGCCACCGTCTCAGGCGTCAGGCGCTCGGCCTTCGGCGTGACGCCCGGAATGTTGGAGATGAGCTCGGTGTCGATCGCGCCGGGGCAGATCGCGGTTGCACGAACACCTTCTTCCCAGCCGGCGAAGCGAACGGCCTGCGTCAGAGCGTGCAGCGCATGCTTGGCCATGGTGTAGCCGACCGAGACGCCCGCGCGGTAGCGTTTGGCATCCGTCGAGGCGATGTTGATGACGCGCCCCTGCCCCGTCTGCTTCAGATGCGGCAGCGCCGCCTTGATCAGCCGGAACGGCGCCTTCACGTTGACGGCCCACAGATCGTCTAGATCGTCTTCGGAGCCCTTCTCGAAATCGACGCTGCGCAGGATACCGGCATTGTTGACGAGCGCATCGATGCGCCCGAAGCGCTCGACGGTCGCATCGACCCAGGCCTGTGCTGTCGCCGGGACCTCGGCATCGAAATGGGAGGCGAAGACGCGATCGCCATAATCTGCGAAGCGCTCCGCCTGCTTCAGGTCACGCAGGCCGACGGACAGCGACCAGCCGTCGGCTAGAAGCCGGTCGGCGATCGCGGCGCCCAGGCCACGACCGCCGCCGGAGATCATGACGACCTTCGTCATCAGAACAGACCCTGGTAGACGCCGCCGTCGTTGACGATGTTCTGGCCGGTCATGAAACCGGCCTGCGCCGAGCAAATATAGGCGATCAGATCGCCGCATTCTGACGGGTCGGCGAAGCGGCCGGCGGGACATCCCTTCAACCGATCCTCGACGATCGCCTCGTAGGTCGTGTTGCCGCGCTTGGCGTGGCCATGCAGGTTGGTGTGGAGTGCGTCGGTATCGAAAAGCCCCGGGCAGACCGTGTTGACCGTGACGTTGAACGGAATGAGCTCGCGCGCCATGGCTGCAGACGCGCCAGACAGGGCAAGCCGGGCCGCATGGCTGTGGGCAAAACCGACCTGCGGGAACTTGATGAAGCTCACTGACATGTTGACGATGCGCCCGAAGCGACGCTCCTGCATGCCAGGCGCGACGGCTTGGATCATCTCCACGGACGACAGGAAATGGTCTTCGAGCCACTGCCGCCAGTCTTCCGACGTGATCTTGGCATAAGGCGTCGGCACCTGGCGGACGCCGGGATTGTTGACGAGGATGTCCGCCTTGCCGCCCGCCGCATCGAGGATCGCCTGGCGACCTTCGCGCGCGTTGAAATCGGCGGCGACGCAGTTGACGGTCACGCCAAACTCGTCGCGCAGCTTCTGCCCGGCCTCTTCAAGTGCCGGCGCCGAGCGGGCGTTAATGGTGAGCGACACGCCTTCGCGGGCGAGCGAGCGGGCGCAGGCAAAGCCGAGCCCGCGGCTGGCCGCGGTGACGATCGCGCTGCGGCCTTTCAGTCCGAGATCCACGCTTCCGTCCTCCTCAGGCTGCGCGCGAGCGGCGCTGCAGCAGCATGTCCATGCCCTGCTCCAGTCCGCGCAGGGCTTCGCCCTCGAGCGGCAGGAGCGGACGGCGCGGAAAACCGCCACCGGGCAGGCCGAGATAGTTCATCACGGCCTTCGTCGCCGGGTAGAGCGTGCGGCCGCCGGAGGTGAAGAGGTCGGTCATGGCGAGCCCGACTCGCTGCAGTTCCCAGGCCTCGTCGAGGCGCCCTGCCTTGGTGGCGTGCCAGAGGTCGAGGCAGCCCGGCGCCCAGACATTCGGGAAGCAGTCGATGAGGCCATCGGCGCCGGCGAGGACGGCGGAGACGCCGAACACCGAAGACGGGCCGCAATAGACACGGATGCGCGACCTGGCGCGCATCAGCGTGTCGTGAAAGTTCGTCCAGTTGCCGCTGCTCTCCTTGACGGCGACGACGTTGTCGAGGTCGGCGAGCTTGTCGACGAGCGCGGGCGTGAGCGCGTTACCCGCATTGCCGGGAATGTTGTAAAGCACGATCGGCAAAACGCTCTGGCGGTCGATCGCCTCGTAATGGGCGATGATCTCGGCAGCCGTCAGATGGGCGAAATAGGCCGGCAGGACCAGCACGCCGTCGCAACCGGCATCTTTCGCCGCATGAATCTGCTCCACCACTTCCTCTGGACGGATCGCGCCGGTGCCGAGGATCGTCGGGCCCCTGCCCTTCGCCGCCTTGACGGTCAGTTCGCCCAGCCGCGCGCGCTCCTTGAAGGAGAGCGCCCAGAACTCGCCCGTGCAGCCGGCCGTGACCATGCCCGTCGAGCCTGCCTCGTAAAGACGGTCGACATTGGCCATGAAGCTCTCTTCGTCGATCGCGCCCTGCGCCGTGAAGGGCGTGGTGATGGCCGGCATCGGGCCGGCCCAGTTAACCGAATTGCGATCCAAGAACGTTTCTCCTGATTGCCGTCTTAGCTGACGGCCTTGATACGGGGTGCCGCGGCCGAAGCTTCGTCCCGGTTGAGACGGACCCCGGTTGGGCCTGCGGCAAACACATGCGCTTCACCGGAAGCGATCTCGAGGGCGATCTCCTCGCCCATGCGCGGCAGCTGGCCCGCCGGGGTACGGCCGGTCAGGCGTACGCCGTCGGCAAGCTTCACTACGACGATGTTCTCATGGCCGGTCTGTTCGACGAGCTGAACCATGCACTTCAGCGGCCCACGGCCGATGGTGACGTGCTCCGGCCTGAGACCAAGCGCGGCGTCACCAGGCTTTGCGTCCGCGACGAGCTGGCCGACCGGCAGGCGCATGCCCGCCGCCTCGAAGGCCCAGCCGCCATTATCTGCCACAAGCCGGCCATCGATCAGGTTCATCGACGGCGTGCCGATGAAACTGGCGACAAAGCGGTTGGCCGGTGCGCGATAAACTTCCTGCGGAGGCGCGAACTGCTGCAACTTGCCGTCGAGCATGATCGCGATGCGGTCGGACATCGTCATCGCCTCGAGCTGATCGTGCGTGACGTAGACCATCGTACGACCGAGACGGGCGTGCAGCTCGATCAGCTCGGCCCGCATGTAGGTGCGCAGCTTGGCGTCAAGGTTCGACAGCGGCTCGTCGAGAAGGAACACTTTCGGATCGCGCACGAGGGCGCGGCCGAGCGCGACGCGCTGCTGCTGGCCGCCGGATAGTTGCCGTGGCTTCCTGGCAAGCAACGGCGTGAGCTGCAGCATCTCGGCGACCTTAGCGACCGCCTGCTCGCGCTCCGCCTTCGCCATGCCGCGCTTCTTCAGCGGATAGGCGATGTTTCCGGCGACCGTCATATGCGGGTAGAGCGCGTAGGACTGGAAGACCATCGCGATGTCGCGCTTGCCGGGAGGCAGATCGTTGACGACGCGCCCGCCGATCGAGATCTCGCCCCCGGTCGGAAACTCGAGCCCGGCCAGCATGCGCAGCGTCGTCGTCTTGCCGCAGCCCGACGGTCCGAGAAGCGAGACGAACTCGCCTTCCTTGATCGTCAGGTTGAGGTTCTCCAGCGCCGTAAAGTTGCCGAAGGTCTTGCGGACGTTGGTGAACTTGACTTCAGCCATGGATCAACCCTTGACGCCGCCGGCACCGAAGCCGCGGGTCAGATAGCTTTGCAGGAAGGCGAAGACGATGATCAGCGGCACGCTCATCATCACGCTCGCCGCCATCAGCAGCGACCATTCGATGTTGAAGGCCGAGATCAGCATGTTCATCACGCCGGTGGTGAGCGGTCGTGCGGAATCGGAGTTCACGAGCACGAGCGCATAGAGATATTCGTTCCAGGACAGGATGAAGGTGAACAGCGCCGTCGAGATGATGCCGGGCAGAAGCTGCGGCAGGATCACGTCCTTGAAGGCGCCCATCCGCGACGCGCCGTCCACGAGCGCTGCCGATTCCAGATCCTCCGGAATGCCCGCCATGAAGGAGCGCAAGAGCCACAGCGCATAGGGAAGCGCGAATGTGGTGTAGGCGATGACGAGGCTGAGGATCGTGTTCGACAGGCCGAGCTGCACCAGCAAGAGGTACAGCGGGATGATCAGCACGACCGAGGGCAGGAGGTAGGTGAATAGGACGAGGAAGGCGAGGCTCTCGCGACCGCGATAGCGGAAGCGGACGAGCGAGTAGGCGCCCAGCGTTGCGATCAGCACCACAACCACGGTCGTCGAGGTCGAGAGGATGATCGAGTTGCGGAAATAGGTCAGGAAGTTCGTCTGCGACAGGAGCCGCCAGTAATGTTCGACCGTCCACACTTCCGGCAGCAGGTCCGGCGGGCGGCGAAACAGCTCCGACTGCGGCTTGAACGAGGTCGACAGCATCCAGAACAGCGGGAAGGCGACGACGAGGACAATCGACCAGGCGAAGAGGTTGAAGAGGATCTTGCGGATCATGCGCCCTTCTCCCGGGTACGGCGGATATAGACGATCATGAAGACGAGCATGATCGCCATCATCACCACGGCATAGGCCGCAGCCATGCCCATCTGGTTCAGCGCGAAGGCTTCCTTGTAGACGAGCAGCGGCAGCGTCTGGGTCGAGATGACAGGCCCGCCTCCGGTCAGAAGGTAGATCAGGTCGAATTCCTTGAAGTCCCAGATCGCGCGCAGCATGATGATGACGACAAGCACGTCGCGCAGCTGCGGCAGCGTCACGTCGAAGAAGCGCGCCACAGGCCCGGCGCCGTCGATGCGGGCGGCCTCGTAGAGCGAATCCGGGATGGTCTGCAGGCGCGCCAGCACCGCGATCACGACGAACGGGAAATACTTCCAGGCGCCGACGAGGATGATCGAGATCATCGCATTGGGCATCGAGCCCAGATAGTCGATCGGCATGTCGATGAGGCCTGCCATCATGAAGAGATGGTTCAGGATCCCGTAGAGGTCGTTGAAGAGCCAGCGCCAGACGAGCACGGCGACGACCGTCGAGATGAAATAGGGAAACAGGATAAGGCTGCGGGCAAGCGACCGGAACCAGATGTTCTGGTGCAGGACGAGCGCCATGCCGACGCCGAACACGATCTGCAGCGTCAGCGTGCCGACCGTCCAGACGAGGTTGTTGCGCAGCGAAATCCAGAACTCGCCGCGTGAGAGCAGCGTCTTGTAGTTGTCCAAGCCGACGAAGCCGCCCTGAAGGGTGGGCGTGAAAATCTGGAAGAAGCTCAGATAGATCGCCGAGACGAGCGGATAGACGATGACGGCGCAGAAGACGAGCACGGTCGGTGCGATCAACAGCAGGCCCAGCCGGGCATACTGGCGTTCCAGCACTGTATCGGTTTGTCGGGACATAAGCCTGTTTCCAGATGAATACGCCGGGGCCGATGAAGGCCCCGGCGCAGTTTATTCCGACTGGCCTCAGCCGCCCATTGCGGTGCGGATCGCGGCAGCCGTCTCCGGCAGGACGACGTCTGCGCTCTCGCCGTTGATCACGACGCGCTGGACGAGGTCGGCGATCGGGCCGGCCGCGATGATCTCGCCGGCCTTGTCGTTCGACTGATGCTCGGCCGACTCGTAGCCGAGGTTGAAGCCGCCTGCGGCCGCTTCTGACATCAGATCGACTTCCGCCTTGTACTTCTGGATAATCGGGTCAGCCTGGTAGCCGGCGTCTTCGGCGATCGGGCGCAGCACCGGCAGGACGTGGCCGGGGGCCGCGAGCAGCTGCTGGACATAGCCCGGAGGCTGGAAGAGGAAGGCTGCGAACAGCTTCGCCGCTTCCTTCTGCCTGGACTGCGCCGGGATGAAGACGCTCGGGAAATCGTTGAACGTCCACGGAGCAACGTCGGCCGAGATCGTCGGGTAAACCGCGCAGGTGACGCTGTCGGCGATGGCCGGGTTCTGCGCCGTGACATTGGCGAGCACGCGGCCGGCATAGATGCCGGTAGCGGTCGCGCCGCTGACGAAGGCCGTCAGGCTCTCGCCCCAGGAATAGCTGGTGGCGCCGGGCGGGCAGAGTTCCTTCATCGACCGGTAGAACTCGAGCGCGTTGCGCGTGCCCTCATTGTCGATGTCGACTTCGAGGTCGGGCGTGAAGACATGGCCGCCGGCCTGGTGGATGAAGCCGATAAAGATCAGCGACGTCATCGAATTGCGACCGTAAGGCAGCGGTGCGCCGTAGATGCCGCCCTTCTGCATCGCCTGGCAGGCGGTGCGAAGCTCGTCCCAGGTGGTCGGGATCGCCGAGACGCCGGCTTCCTGCATCAGGTCCTTGCGGACCCACAGCATGTTGGCAGCGGAATTGCCGATGCCGGTGCCGCAGTACTTGCCGTCGGCCGCCTTGAAGACGTCGTTGGCGCCCGGATAATAATTGTCCTCGCCGATGGCGGCGATGACGTCGTCAAAAGGCTCTACGAGGCCGTTGGCATAGTAGCTCTGGACCGTGAAGGACGGCAGGTGGGTGACGATGTCCGGAACCTCGCCGCTCGAGAAGGCGGCAGCCAGCTGCGGCGCGTAGCCCTCGTCGGAGGTGGTTTCGAACAGGACCTTGATGCCGGGATTGGCGGCTTCGAAAGCGGCGATCTGGGCCTGGTAGGCAGCGACCTGTGCCGGGGCGCCCTGCGGCGACCACCAACGCAGCGTCACATCCTGCGCGAACAGGCGAGTCGGCAGACCTGCCAGAAGGCCGGTGGCGGCCATGCCCTTCAGGGCCGAACGACGGCTGATGCCATTCATCATGAGTTCCCCTTTCATTTGCTCCTCCAGCGAAGAGTGTTCACATAGCGCACTCTTGTGCGATATAACAACGAAGGAAGCCGCGTTGGCAAGGGCAATCTGAAGCTCGCCTACAACAATCGTTTGGCTTGGCGACAAGCTTGTTTTAGGCAATCGTCACGCGTGAGCGGAGAGATCGTGATGACTGACAGCGCTGACCTTGAAGACGATGGCCTCGGGCCAAGACACGCGGCGCGCGCCGGCCTGATGACCGCCTCGCCTTCCTTCGACGACGATAATGGTGGGCTCAATCCACGCGATTATGTAAGCTCGCTCGCGCGAGGGCTTGAAGTCCTTCGCGCGTTCAACCGTACGCGGCGCAAGATGACGCTGTCGGAAGTCGCCGCCGAAACCGGCCATACACGTGCAGGCGCACGGCGAATCCTTCTTACCCTGGTGCACGAAGGCTATGCCGTTGCTGACGGAAAGCTTTTCGACCTGACGCCGCAGGTGCTTGAGCTCGGCTACTCCGTGCTCTCGTCGAAGGGCGCATGGGACATCGCGCGGCCGTTCATCGACCACCTCTCCGACGACATCAAGGAGTCCGTCTCGGCGGCCGTCCTCGACCGGTTCGAGGTCGTCTATGTGAGCGGCGCGCAGTACCATCGCGTGATCAGCGTGGGCATCACCGTTGGCGCGCGCTTTCCGGCACATTGTACGGCTACCGGACGCGTGCTGATCGCCGAGCAGCCGAAGGAGATGTGGCCCGGCATCCTTCAGAACATCCCGCTGACGGCCATGACGCAGCACACGGTCACCGATCGCCAGCAGTTCCGCCGCATCCTTGAGGAGGTGCGCGAAAAGGGCTGGTGTCTCGTCGATCAGGAACTTGAGATCGGCCTGATCTCGGTCGCCGTTCCCCTGCGCAACGCGGTCGGCGGCCTCGTGGGTGCTATCAATGTCGGCATTCCGACGGTCCGCATGAACGCAAGCGAGATCGAGGAGTTCATCCTGCCGAAGCTCAAGGAAACCGCAGAGCACATCTCGCAGGCGCTTAAGCGCTGAAGCGGGCCGGCGAATAGGGCGTCGGGTCGAGATACGGCGCTATGCCCATCGCGACCTCGGCACCGAGCCTGCCGCAGAGCGGGCCCAGCGTGTAACCGGCGTCGCCCGGCACGGCCATGATGATCCGTTCGGCGCTGGGGATCGCGCCGATGACGCTCTTGCCGTCGATCGTCGTGTTCATGCCGGCCCAGGTGCGGATGACCCGCAGGCCGCCGATCGCCGGCATCAGCCTTGCCGCAAGCCCGACATTGCCCAGAAGCGAACCGCTCAACACCTCGGGCGTTTCCCAATCGCCATGGCTGTGCGCGGGCCATCCGCCGCCGATCACGATCTGGCCGGAAGCGAACTGCTTCAACGTGATCGAACGCTCCGCGTGCTGGACGAGATGGTTGATGAAGACCGGGGCCGGCTCGGTGATGTTCATGTGCAGCGGCTCGGCCGTCGAGGCGACGCGAAGACCGAGCGACCGGACGAGGTCGCCGGCACCCCACGCGGCCGACACGATGATGCGGTCGGCTGGGTAGCTGCCAGCCTCCCCGTGCGCGATGGCGGGCTCGGCGTCCAGCGAAACGATCCGGTCGCGCACGAAGCGGATGCCGAGCAGGGCCGCAAGGTCGCGCAAGCGGATGTTCGCGACCAACGGACTGAGCTTGCCCTCGTCGCGGCAAAGCTCGGCGCCGGTGATCTGCGGGCCAAGGCCCGGCAGGATGGCATCGAGCGCGGCGCGGTCGAGCATCTCGACCTTGAGGCCATAACGCTCCTCGCGTCGGGCCTTGGCTTCGAGGAAGGCGAGTTGCTCGTCGCCTTCAGCAAGCATCAGCCCGCCCTTGCGGACCATCTCGAACGGACCGTGCTCTTCTTCCAGCCGGTCCCATTCGGCAACGGCTGCGAGATAAAGCGGAAGCGACGCCTCGACGTTTGGCGCCTGCTCGGGGTAAAGCCGGATGAACCGGCTCTGCAGTTGCACATGCAGGCTGCCTGCGTTTGCCGTCGAACCGGCATTGATTCCTGCATCGACGATCGTGACGCGGGCGCCCTCCTCGGCTGCCCGGATCGCGGCGCAGAGACCGGCTATACCGCCGCCGACGACCACCAGATCACTCCGTGGCATCGAGCGCTTCCTGCGCGGCGACGATCGCCGAGATCGCGACCGGCTTGATCGGCACCCGCGGCGCGAAATAGCTCAAGTCGCCGATCTCGCCGCCCTTGGCTTCGGCCAGAAGGCGCACGGCGACCGGGCCGCAATAGCGCCCCTGGCACCGTCCCATCCCGACACGCGTCGCGCGCTTGACGGTGCCGACATGGGCAGGGTCATCCTTCATCGAACGGCGAATGTCGCCGGCGGTGATCTCCTCGCAGCGGCAGACGATCGTTTCGTCGGCAATTTCGGCCGAAAGCCGAGGCGCAGGGCGGTACATCGACCAGAGCCGGCTCTGAAACTGACGATGCCGGGCGAGTTCGCGGGTCTCGGCAGACGTTGCGCCTCCCTTGCCATGGCCGGCTTCCGCCGCTGCGGCTCGGCCAGCAAGCCGGCCCTCGACAAGCGCGGCGGGTGCACCGCCAAGCCCTGCGCAATCGCCGACGGCATAGAGACCATCAACCGATGTGCGGAGATCGTCGGTACGAACACATCGCAGGTGCCCGAAAGTCTTGTCGTAGAGCATCTCGGCGCCGAGCAGCCGAAGGATCTCGTTCTGGGGCTCGAAGCCTTCGTTCATGCAGACAGCATCCACGTCGACGGATGTCTCGCTGCCGCCATCACGGGCGAAGGTGGCGCGCAAGCCGCCGTCCGCCTGTTCGATGCGCTGCAGGCTTGTCGAGAAGCGGACCGGGACGCCTTTGGCGCGCAACGCAGCCAGCATTGCCATGCCCTTGGCGGCGAGCGCGGCATCGGCGGCCAGCAACTTCAGGCCCTGGAGTGGGCGAGCGAACGGCGACGGAGCCGCCTCGGCGACCATCACGACCTTCGCTCCGCCGCGCGCCAATTCGGCTGCGACCTGGAGATTGAGCGGGCCGGAGCCGCAAATCGCGACGCGTTTGCCGGCGAGGCTGCGATAGCTGCGCCACAGCGTCTGCGCCGCCCCCGTCGTCATCACGCCCGGCAGCGTCCAGCCTGGGACCATGCGCGGACGCTCATAGGCACCCGTCGCCACGATGAGCGTTTTCGGCCGCGCGACGAGTGCGCTGCCCGCCAGATCCGCCATGATCACGGGCCCGTCGAAGGCGCCCCAGACCTCCGCGCCACGGATGATCTCGACGCCGGCCGAGACGGCCTCGCGGATCAACCCGGCGCCGTCGGCCTGCTGGCCGTCGAGCGGTTCCTCGCCGGTCGCCGTCTGCTTGTAGTACTGGCCACCGCCGACCTTGCGCTCGTCGATGAGCGCGACGGAGGCCCCTGCCCGCGCTGCCTCGATTGCTGCGCTCAAGCCACCAGCGCCTCCGCCGATGACCAGGACATCCGGCGCGATCAGCCTCGGCTCTTTCGACGTGGTCTCCTGCCTGCCGCCGAGGGCGGCAAGTGCCGTCTGGCGGGCGACGGCAAGGCCTTCGCGAACCGGCGTCATGCAGGCGCGCTGGTTGGGCATGCCATCGACGGTGACGAGGCAATCCTGGCAGACGCCCATGCCGCAGAAGATCCCGCGCTCGCCACCCTTTGTGGTCTCTCGGAACACGCGAACGTCGGCGTCCGTGAGCGCGGCTGCCACGCTTTGGCCCGGCCGCGCCTCGATACGGCGGTCATCGAAGGTGAAGGTCATCAAGTCACTTGGCATCGCCATCTCCGTAGAGCCGGTCGCGGAAGGCGACAAGCGCGGCAACGGCGCGCACGCGCCAGGCGGCCCGGTCTGGCAAGGCCTCCAGCGGAAGCACCTGCCTGCGCTGTTCATCAACGCGAGCGACGAGTGCGTCGTCCCAGCCCGGCTTCGTCTCGCCGCGCTCCTCGCCCATGGCGCGATAGGCCGGCCCCATGCGAGCCGCATGCGCCCGGATGCCGCCGGGCGTGTTGAGCTCGACCGTTTCGAAAGGACCCGATAGCGCCCAGCGCGGTCCGAGCCCAAGCCGCATGACGGCCTCGACGCCTGCGACGTCGACGATGCCATCGTCGACAAGCCGGTAGGCTTCGCGCAGCACGGCGCCCTGCAGACGGTTGAGGACGAAGCCTTCGATCTCGCGCGTCAGCGCAACAGCCTCGAAGCCGGCTTCCGCGAAGCAGGCCTGCGCCTTGGCCACGATCTCGGCGTCGGTTCCGGGCGCAGGCGCGATCTCGATTAGCCGGAGCACGGAAGGCGGATTGACCGGGTGCGCGACAAGGCACCGTCTCTGGGCCTCGTTATTCGTAACGATACGCGACATGGGAATGGCCGACGATGCTGTTGCGAGAACGGTTTCCGTGCCGGTACGCGCCAGAAGGTCAGCGAAGATCGCTTGCTTGATGTCGAGCCGTTCCGGTCCGCATTCGACCACGAGGTCCGCTTCGGCGAGAGCCGTGCCTCCTTCGGCAGCGATAACCAGCGGCCCGCCACTGTTGCGGCGGAGGCCGGCGCGGCCGATTGCATCCAGCTGCGCGTCTACGCCGGCGTGAGAAGCCTCGCGCCGCGCGGCGTCCGGCTCGACAAGCGTGACAGCATGCCCGCGATCGGTGAAGGCTGCGGCGAACGATAGTCCTATGGAGCCCGCGCCGAGGAGAACAATCTTTCTGGCCATTTCCACCCGTGATCCGACCGTTCGGCTTGCATGCGTTCACATAACGCACAATTGTGCGCATTGATATCGCGCTTCGGGACGGGTTGAAAAGGGGTTGCCATGGCAAATGAACTTGAAGGTCGGCTGGCTGTCGTGACCGGCGGAACGCGCGGCCTCGGTCGCGCCATCGCGAACCGGCTTGCTGGCGCTGGTGCCAGGATCATCGTTGTCGACCTCGATCGGGCGATAGCGGAAACCACACTGCCCGGAGAATGGGAAGCGCTTTCCATCGATATCGGTGCGGCCGATTCGGCAACTCTTCTTCGCGAGCTCGGCGACCGGCTGGGGAAGGTCGACATCGTGATCGCGAATGCCGGCGTGGTACCGCCTTGGCGTAGGACGGAAGAGCTCGACGCCGCGGAATGGAAACGGGCGAGCGACGTCAATGTCTGGGGTGTGGCCGCGACGTTGTCTGGTCTTGCGCCGGCCATGAAGCGCGCCGGTCGCGCAAGCGCCGTGCTGATGGCTTCGATCAACGGCTTCAAGGCACATCCGCGCCAGATGCTCTATACGGCAACCAAGCATGCCGTCATCGGCATCATGCGCGCCGCGGCGCTCGATCTCGGGCCAGACGGCATCCGCGTCAACGCCATCGCGCCCGGCCCGATTGCCACGGAGGCGTTGAAGTCTCGCGTGGCCACGCGCCACGAGGCGGGCGGCCCTGCGCCGGATGATGCCTTGGCCCAGCTTGCGACTGGCAATGCGCTCGGTCGGCTGGCGAGCGAGGCGGAGGTTGCGGAAGCCGCATTCTGGCTCGCAAGCGATGGCTCGTCCGGCGTCACCGGACAGCTGCTGCCGGTCGAGGCCGGCATGGCTTGAAAGTGCGAAAGGCGCAGGCATCCCTGCCCGCGCCTTTCCAACCCGTGACGAACGGCTAGCCTCAGGCGCGAGGCCTCCAGCCGTGCTTTGCGAGGATGTCGTGGCTGGCGCGAATATCGCCATCGGCATCTGCGCCGGGTGCCATGGAGTCGGTGATGATCTCCAGCACCGTTGCGCCCGTATAGCCGATATCCTTCAGCGCGGCGTAAGCCGGCGCAGGATCGACAATGCCAGTGCCAAGGCGATCATGCTTGAACTCGCCAAAGCCCGAATCGGAGATGTGGACGTTCTTCACCAGCGAGCCGAGCATGCGGATCGCGGCGCCGACGTCTTCCTTGATGTAGGCGCTGTTGCAAACGTCGAAATTGACGCCAACTTCCGGCCCGATCAGCTTCGCGGTGTCGGCCATGTCCTTGGCAGTCGGCAGGAAGGTGAAGGGCACGTTTTCCAGAAGCAGTTCGACGCCGGTCCCCCTGGCATGGCCGACGAGCGTCTTCATGCCTTCGACGAACCAGTCGAGCATCCACTTGTGAGGCGGGTTGATCAGCGACGAGACGGGTCCGGGGATTGCCACGACATACGGGCAGTTCCACTCGGCAGCGAGGTCAATCGCCTCGCGATAGCGATCGAGCGTGTATTCGCGCATCAGCACGTCGACCGAATTCGGATTGTTGTCGAGAAGCGGGTAGCAGAAGGAGGTGAAGCTCGCGCCCTCCCCGTCCATCCAGGCCTTGTACTCCTTCCGCTTGGTAGCCGACAGCTCCCGCGGCCAGCAATGCGGCGGGAAGATCATCATCTCGAATTTGTCGTAGCCCAGTCCACGCAGGTGCTTCAGGGCGTCGAGCCCGTCATGCGAATAGAGAAAGGGGAAGGTGCTTGCCGCAACGTCGAACTGGGTCATCTGAAAGGATCCTTTTTCCCTTGTGAAACGCCCTCCCGGCGTGTTCACTTCGCGCACAAATGTTTCTATTACGCACACTCGGTGCTGTTCAACCCCGAAATGCAAGGACGCCCGCATGGCCTCGACGCTGTTTACGCCCTACCCTCTTCGCGACACGACGCTCACCAACCGCATCGTGGTCGCGCCTATGTGCCAGTATATGGCGCGCGACGGGGTTCCGGGCGATTGGCACATGGTCCATCTCGGCCAGTTCGCGCAGGCTTCCCCGGGGCTGATCCTGATCGAGGCGACGGGCGTGGTGCCGGAAGGCCGCATCACGCCGGGCTGCCCGGGGCTCTATTCGGATGCCTGCGAGGAAGCCTTCGCGCGCATAGTCAACGTCATGCGCTCGTTCGGCACGGCCAAGATCGGCATCCAGCTTGCCCATGCCGGCCGCAAGGCAAGCACGGCTGCGCCCTGGGATGGCGCGGGCGAGGTCACGGGCGAGGAAGGCTGGCAGGTCGTCGGACCATCGGCTTCACCGTACCTGCCCGCATGGCGCACGCCGCACGCGATGACGATCGAGGACATAGACGCGCTGAAGCAGGCATATGTCGATGCGGTCCACCGCGCCGAGCGCATCGGGCTCGACGTGATCGAGGTCCATGCGGCCCATGGCTACCTCCTGCACCAGTTTCTGTCGCCGCTCTCCAACCAGCGCGACGACCGCTATGGCGGCTCGCTCGAAAACCGCATGCGCTTGACGCTGGAGGTCTTCGAGGCGGTGCGTGGCGCGTGGCCGAGCCACAAGCCCGTCATCGTGCGCATCTCGGCGACCGACTGGGTCGAAGGCGGCTGGGACCTTGCCTCCTCCGTCATCCTGTCGCGGGAGCTCAAGGTGCTCGGCTGCGACATGATCGATGTGTCGAGCGGGGGGCTCGACCAGCGCCAGAAGATCGTGCCCGGCCCCGGCTATCAGGTCGAGTTCTCCGAAACCATCCGCCGCGAAGCCGGCATCGCAACGATGGCGGTCGGGCAGATCACGCAGGCGATCCAGGCCGAGACCATCCTGCGGTCAGGCCAGGCCGATCTCGTCGCGCTTGCACGCGGGATGCTGTGGGACCCGCGCTGGCCTTGGCATGCGGCGCTGGAACTCGGCGAAGAGTTCGCGCTGCCAGCACCTTATGCACGCGCGCATCCGGGCATGCGCAGCAAGCCTTTCATCACGCGCAAGTAGGGGGAAGCGGGGGATGGACCTTTCGGGAAAGACGGTGCTGCTGACGGGCGCATCGAAGGGCATCGGCGCAGCAACCGCTGCCGCGCTCGTCAAGGCCGGCGCGCGTCTCGTCGCACAATATGGCGGGGACCGCGATGGAGCGAGCGAGGCCGTTCAGGGTGCGCCAACTGGCCAGGTCGACCTGCTCCAGGCCGATCTGTCGTCATCGGAGGATGTCGACCGGCTCTGGTCGCAGGCCAGGGCGCGGCTCGGCCATGTCGACGTGCTCGTCAACAATGCCGGCATAATGCGCCAGACCGGCGGCATTCCCGATCCGATCGAGGAGTGGGACCGCGTCTGGGCGGAGGCCCACGCCGTCAACGTCATGGCGCCGGCGCGCCTGATGCGGCACGCCGTCAATCACTGGCTGGAAGCCGGCAAGCCCGGCAGCGTGATCGGCATCGGAAGCTGGGTCACGACCCGCGGGACGACCAATCCGAGCGCGATTGCTTATGCTGCGTCGAAGGCGGCGATTGCGGCCGCGACCAAGACCGTCGCACGCGCCTATGCCTCGAAGGGCATCCTCGCCTACGTGATTGCGCCGGGCGTGGTGCGCACCCGCATGTCGGAGGATTCGGCAACCAGGACCGGCGGCGAGGCGGCGATCACCGCGACGCTGCCGATGGGCGAATGGGTGCCGCCGGAAGAGATCGCCGACCTCGTCGTCTATCTGGCGCGCGGCAAGGCCCGTCACCTCACCGGTTCGACGATCGACATGAACGGCGCGGCCTACATCCGATAGGCCGCGCTGCCATGAACCTATTCGGCTGCCTGCGCCCTGCCCTCGATCCGATCGACGATCGCGTCGAGCTCGCGCATCAGCGGCACCATTTTCGCGACCCGCTGACGACCTTCCTCGCCGAGCGAGGCGAAGGTCGTGATCGGCTCGCGCACGTCGCCGACCGGGTATCCGGCCGCCGCCGCAAGAGCCTTGGAGTAGCACTGATGGCCGTAGAGCGGATGGCCCTCGGTGATGATGCGGTCGAACTTGTGGATGATGCTCTGGACGGCCCAGACGTCGTCCCAGCGGCCTTGCTCGGCCCATTCGACGAACTTCACCGAGGCGCGTGGGATGTAGTTGCCGTAGGGGTTCACGTAGCCGACGGCGCCCATCTTGTAGCTTTCCAGCACCTGCTGGCCCGCCCAGACGTTCATCAGCCCGTCGCTCTCGACGATGATGGCGTGGATACGCTCGATGCGCTGCGAGGCTTCCTTGATGTAGCGGACCTGCTCGAAGGACTTGGTCAGCCGGCCGACGAGCTTCGCCGACATATCGACGTTCGACGTGTACGGGTTGTTGTAGAGCATGATCGGCAGGCTGACGGCCTCGCAGATCGCCTTGTAATAGTTGAAGATCTCGTCGTCGGTCGGCGTGTAGTAGTAGGGCGGGACGATCATCAGGCCGTCGGCGCCAAGACGCTCGGCCTGTTTCGAATACTCGACTGCCTTCGGCGTGTAGGCGTTCATGGTGCCGACGAGCACCGGGATGCGGCCGGCGATGTATTTTACGGTCGCATCGACGAATTCCTCGCGCTCCGCGTCCGAAATCGTCAGGAATTCGCCGGTCGTGCCGAGGATGATGATGCCCGGCACGCCGGACGCGAGCTGCCAGTCGAGGTAGCGCTTCCACGCCGGATAATCGATCGCCTTGCCGCCCTCGGTGAAGGGCGTGATCGTCACCGTGTAGCTGCCTGAGAAGGTCTTGGGCATTGGACTGTCCTTTCTAAGCGGAGAATGCGTTTTGGTATCGGGTGTTGAAAAGCGGTCTTGTGACGTGCTCGTCATCGGTGGCGGCATCGCGGGCACGGCCTGCGCCTATTACCTCGCCGGGGAAGGCGCGGACGTGATGCTGGTCGAGGCGCGCGACCTCAACACGCAGGCCTCCGGCACCAATGCAGGCTCGATCCACCTGCAGATTCAGCACCCCGAATTCGTTTCCCTCGGCGAGAGCTGGGCGCTGGCCTACGCGCCGACGCTGCGGCTCCTGAAGCAATCGCTGGAACTCTGGCAGGGGCTGAGCGAGGAACTGGGCGAGCCGCTCGACGTGAAGCTTGCCGGCGGGCTCGTCGTCGCGACGACCGACGAGCAGATGCGCCAGATCGCCCGCAAGGCGGAGATCGAGGCCACGATGGGCGTCGAGACCGTCGTGCTCGGCCGCAACGATCTGCGCGAGGTCGCACCTTACCTGACAGACAAGGCGATCGGCGCCGGCTTCTGTGCCATGGAGGGCAAGGCCAATCCGCTGCGCGCGACCTTCGCCTTCGCCCGTCGTGCAACCGAGCGTGGCGCCCGCATCCTGACGCAGACGCGCGTCGAGGCCATATCGCGCACTAATGAAGGCTACCGGGTCGAGACGAGCGCCGGCCCGATCGATGCGCGCCGCGTGGTGAATGCGGCCGGCGCGTCGGCGGCCCAACTTTCGCAGATGCTCGGCATCGACATCGGGCTGCGCGGCTTCTCGCTGCAGGTGACGGTGACGGAGCCCGTCGCGCCGCTCATACCGCATCTCGTTTATTCGGCCGCGGGCAAGCTTTCGCTTAAGCAGGCGGCAAACGGCACGTGCCTGATCGGCGGGGGCTGGCCGTCGCGTGACAACGGCGAGGGCAGGCTCTCGGTGATCCCGGAAAGCCTTACCGGCAACATGCAGCGCGCAGCCGACGTCGTGCCGGCGATCGCGCCCGCGCGCGCCGTGCGCACCTGGACGGCGACGGTCAACGGCACGGACGACTGGCGTCCGCTGATCGGTGAGGTGCCGGGCCATGCCGGTTTCTTCCTGGCGCTGTTTCCGTGGGTCGGCTTCTCGGCCGGGCCGATGACGGCCCGGCTGGTCGCCGATCTGGTTCTCGGTCGCCCGCCGCGACTGTCGCTGGAGGGCATCTCCGCACTCTGATCGCACCATCGCCGCCGGGCCTGCCGGCGGCGATGGTAAGTTGCTTCCGCCTCAGGCGGCGCCGCGCTCGGCCTCGGCCTTTCCGCCGCGCTTGCGGTTATAGGCCTGCCAGGTCATCGCCCAGCGCGCCGGATCGTCGAAGACCTCACCCTTCACCTGCGCGACAGGCTGGTTGTGCGGGGCCTTCTTCACGAAGTCCGGCTTCTCGCGCGCTTCCTGCGCGATCTGCGCAACGACGGCGATCCAGAGGTCGATATCCTCCTTCGACCACAGCTCGCCTGCTTCCGGCGTGAAGGGCTGCGGGACGATCCAGGGCTCGTGGCTCATCCACCAGGGATCGATGCCGAAATCCGCCATGCGGTTGGCGAAGTCGACCGTGCCGACGCCCGTCTCCTCGAAAAGCGGGCCAAGCGACCAGCGCGTCATCTCCATGCGATGGACCTTGTTGTCCTCGTGCGACCGCTTGATGCCGGGGATCTTGGCGAGCTGCTTGTCCATGTAGTTGTTGGCGACGACCGAGATGTCGGAGGCGAGGTTGATGCCTTCAGCACCCATCGCGCGCGCCCAGGCATAGGCCTTCACGACCTGCGGTACATTGCCCCAGAACTCGCGGATCTTGCCGGTGGACTTCGGACGATCCTGGTCGAGACGGTACTTGCTGCCGTCGTTGACGACCACCGGAACCGGCAGATAGGGCGCGAGTTCGTCGGAGCAGCCGAAGGCGCCGACGGCGGGGCCGCCACCAGCCTTCGGCGCGCCGAAGGTCTTGTGCAGCATGAACATGCAGGCGTCGAAGCCGAGCTCGCGCGCGCTCAACTTGCCCATCACGCCGTTGAAGTTGGCGTGGTCATAGAAGCACAGCGCACCGGCCTCCTTGGCGACCTTCACCCATCCCTTGATCTCCGGATTGTAGATGCCCATGTCGTCCGGATTGTTGATCATGATCAGCGCGGTCTTCGGGCCGACGGCGGCCTTCAGCGCCTCGAGCGACGGGTAGCCGTTCTCCTCGAGAGGCAGGTTTACGACCTTGAAGCCGGCGGCAGCTGCGGTCGCAGGATTGCAGGGATGGGCCTGGATCGAGGTCACCATCTCGGTGCGCTCGCCGAGCATGCCCCTGTCGGCCCAGTACGCGCGGGCCAGCGTCGCCATCGTGTAGGCGGCATTGGCACCGCCGCCCGCCTGGAACACAAACTGGTCCATGCCGGACAGTTCGCGCAGGATCAGGTCGAATTCGTGCATTATCTGCATCACGCCCTGCAGCGTGTCCGGGTGCTGGTAGGGATGCACCTCGGCAAGCTCGGGCCGCAGCGTCGCGAACTCGGCAGTCTTCGAGTTGTACTTCATCGTGCAGGTGCCGAAGAGGCTGACGCCCATCATGCCGAGCGTCATCTGCGACAGGTGCAGATAGTGGCGCTGCACCTCGAACTCGGTCACTTCCGGCAGGTCCGGGCGATCCTTGCGCGCCATGGCAGCGGGGATGAGCCCCTCACGCACGGCATCGGCTACCTCTGCCTCGGGCGCCGGGAAGAGCTGGCCGCGCGCGCCGGGTCGACCGATCTGGTGGATGACCGGCTCGTCCCACTTGGCGGCATGGAATTCTGGAAGACGGGTCACTGGCAGACCTCCTTCAGCGCATCTGCAAGGCGGCGGATGTCGGCCGCAGTGTGGATTTCGGTGACGCAATAAAGCGCTGCCTGCCCTAGCTCGGCTGTCTCGCCGGAGATGTCCTTGCCGCCGAAGATGCCCTTGGCGCGAAGGGCATCGTTGATCGCAACGACGGTCTTGCCGGTGCCGTCGAAGTTGACGACGAACTCCTTGAAGGTCGTGTTTGGCCAGACGATCTTCACACCCGGCACGTTGCCGATAAGCTTTGCCGCATAGCGGGCGCGCGAGACGATCAGCGTGCCGACTTCGCGGAAGCCTTCAGGTCCAAGCAGGCTCATGTAGACGGCGCCGGCGATCGCCCAAAGATAGGTCGAGTTGCCCGTCCAGTCCTTGCCGTGCTCGCGCGAGCCGTAGGAGTTCTGGTGCGAGGATGCGAGGCCGAAGCCAAACTGGCCGGGCTCGAGCGTCTCGGCGATCGAGACGAGGAAGCCGTTATATTCGCGCACGTACTTCTCTTCGTCGCGCGAGGCGATGAAGCCGCCGACTCCGCCGCCGCAGTTCATGTGGACGCCGAGCGGCTGGACAGGGCCGGTCACCATGTCGGCACCATAGTCGCCGGGCGCCGTCATAACGCCCAACGAGATCGGATCGACACCGACAATCGTCTCGGCGCCTGCGGCCCGCGCCATGCGCGCGATCTCCGCCGCGCCCGTCTCGATCGTGCCGAGATAGGCCGGGTTCTCGAAATAGACGGCGCAGACGTCAGGTCCGAGCTTCGCTGCAAGATCCTTGAGGTCTAGGCGGCCGGAAGACGGGTCGGCGGCAACTTCGACGATCTCGATGTGGCTCTCCATCTCGACCGGCTGGCAATAGGTGCGGATGACGGCGAGGCGCTCGGGGTCGGACAGGCGCGGCAGGAGTACCTTGGAACGACCGGTCAGGCGCGCGGCCATGCGGATCGCGTGACCCGAGGCGCAGCCCCAGGAATAGACCGGCAATTGCACGACTTCCAAGTTGAGGAGCGCGCCGAGCTGGGACGAAAATTCGAACCAGGCCTGGTTGCGGCCGTGGTCGGACTGCATCGAGCCCCAGACGTTCGTCGCGAATTCGGTGCGGCCGACGACCTCGTCGACGATCGCCGGAACATGGTGCTGCCAGACGCCTGCGCCGAGGAAGGACAGGTTCTTCTCGCAGTCCTCGTTCTTCTTGAGCTTCGAAACGAGGTCACGCTTCAGCTCCATCTCGGAGTTGAGCGCCGGCGGCAGATTAAGCGGCTTCTTGCGGAAATGATCCTGCGGAATCTGCTCGAAAAGCTCGGCAGCCGACCCGGCGCCGATCACCTCCAGCATGGCCTCCATCGCGCCGGGCGCGGAGTTCGCCATCCAGGGATGCGCCCGTGTATGAGCCGTCATCGTGGACACCCTCCTCAAAACGATTGGTTTGTGAACATAAGTTCGCATATCGCACGCATGCGATCAACTGGCCTGCAGTCGCATCAGCGTGAATCTGCCGGGTCCAGTCTGCACCCGGATGAAGCCGGAAAGCGCCTGGTCTAGCTCCGGATCACCTGTATCGAGACCGAGGCGCGGCACGGCGAGCGCCGCCAGTTTCCCCTCGCCTGCCAGCACGATCAGCCCCTCGCGGCCGGCCTTACGGACCAGATTGGAGCTGATCTGCTGGTTGCCACGGCCGAGCAGGAACCCCTGCTGCCCGGTAACGGAAAGAATGATACGCAGCGGGCGACCCTCGGCGAGTTTTTCAAGATCGGCTGCGCGTGCGTCTCGGGCGACCTGCCGGCCATCGAGCACGGCATCCACGCCGAGTATGGTCGGCTTGTGACCTACTGCCGCAGACACGAGGCCTGCGCTCGTCCCCGGCCCGACGAGATAGAGCGTGCCCGGCTCCATCGACGCAGCGATCTCGCGGGCGGCCGCGACCAGCGCCCCGCTGTCGTCGCGCTTCGGCGTGCCTTTGGCCGCCTGCATCAACGACTTCACCTGCGGCACGCGCGCCAGCCCGTACAGGCGCGGCGCGATGGTGCCGGCGCGCAAGGCGGCCTCGTCGATATCCATGACCTCGGCATCGTCCGTCCACGATATGCGGCCGGGGTTCGAGACGAGGTCTGCCAGAAGATTGCCGGCAGCTTCCGGCGACAGTGCAAAGACGCCCGAATGCATTTTCACGCCACTTGGGATGCCCAGCATCGCCTGGCCGGGCTGGAGCGCTGCTGCCACGTCGCGCGCCGTACCGTCGCCGCCGGCAAAGACGATGAGGTCGACATCGTTCATGGCCGAGACGGCGAGCTCCGTATCGCGGGCGGTGCCGGTCAACTCCGGTACGGTCACCACGGACAGATCAAAGGGCAGACCTTCGAGCGCATCGGCCCCGAGGGGTCCCGGCGCGACGGCGATCGACAATGCGGGAGCGGCAAGCGCGAGCTTTTCGAAGGCGCGACGCACCCGGCCTGCTGCCTGAGGCACGGCGCCGCGTGCGAGCGCTTCGGCGACCGTTCCGGGCCCATCCGTGCCCTTCAGTCCCACGGCGCCGCCGAGGCCTGCGACTGGATTGACCACCAGACCGATCCGCATCGCTTCAGATCCGATCGATCGCGCTCATCGCGAGAAGGCTTTCCGGAGTGCGAGCATGGCGACGACAACGAGGCCGGACGCGATGGTCCCGATCACAGCGACCGCCGGCACCAGCGGCGAATAATTGGTGGCGGTTCGCGAGAAGAGCCAGACCGGCAACGGCGTGTCGGCGCCGCTCGTATAGATCGAGAGCGGCAGGTTGGACCAAGACAGCAGGAACGCGAACAGCGCGCCCGAGAAGATGCCTGGCCACAGGATCGGCAACGTAATCTCGCGCGCGACCTGGAGGCGGCTCGCGCCGAGGTCGAAGGCTGCTTCCTCCTGCGCCGGGTCGTAGCCGAACAACCGGATCGAGATCACCAGAGTCACGATCGGAACGATCCAGACGAGATGCGCGATGATCGCGGTCTTCCAGGAGGGCGCGATGCCGACGGCAGAGAAGGACAGGAGCAGCGCGAGGCCCAGCACCGGCTGCGGGAAGAAGATCGGCAGCACCAGAAGGCGCTGGAACAGGCCCCGTCCGCGCCAATCGTAGCGCGCATAGGCCATCGCGCCGATCACGCCCAGAATGACGGCGACGACAACGACCGCAATCGCGATCTGGAACGAGATCAGGTGGATCTGCCAGGTGATGTAGGAATTGCCCGCTTCGCGATAGGCGTCCAGCGTCCAGACACGATGGGGAAAGCGCATGTAGCGGGTGTTGGCGAGCGATGCGAGCACGACCGAGATGATCGGCAGATAGAGCGCCGTGACGATCGCAACGATCCATGCGGCCCGGACGAACGGGAAAGCTCGGCTCTCGTTCATCGCCGGATGATCCTTCCGAGATCGATGCGCTTGAGGAGCGGGAAAACGAGGATCGCCGTCGCGAGGATAACAAGCACCGTCAGCGCGGCGCCGGACGGCCAGTCCTGCGCGTAGTTGAAGCGTTGTTCGATCGCCGCGGTGATCACAGTGACGGCGCGTCCGCCGAGAATGGCAGCTTCCGCGTTGGCGCCAAGGCAGAGCACGAAGACCAGCAGGCCGCCGATCAGAAGGCCGGGTGCGGCCAGCGGCAATTCCACCTCGCGAAAGACGGCCCAGCCATTAGCGCCCAGATCCCGCGCGGCTTCGACGCGGTCTGCCGGGATCATCCCGACGCCGAGCAGCAACGGGAACAGCATGAACGGGAAATGGATGTAGACCATGCCCAGAAGCGTCGCGAAACGGGTGTTGAGGATGTTGCCGATGCGCACGCCGAAGAGTTCGGTGAGCGTTCCCGCCAGGATGCCGCCGCCGGGCATCAGGAACAGCCACATGCCGAAGAGCCGCACGCTTTCGGAAATGAAGATTGGCAGCGCGATCAGCGCGGTCACGAGCGTTGCCCAGCCGCCGGCGTAGCGGTGCAGGATCTTCGCGGTGGGCCACGCAAGGACCGCCGTGATCGCCGTCGTCAGCGTCGCGCCGATGACGGACCACATGAGTGGACGCTCATAACCGCCTGCAAAGATGGTGCGGTAATTGTCGAGCGAGACGTTCGCGCCGAGTTCGAATGTGCGTGCCGGCATCAGGCTGTACCAGCCGACGATCACCATAGGTGCGGCGAACAGCACCAGCATGAAGGCGATCAGCGGCAGGGCAAAGAGGATGCCGGGATTGCGGTTCATTGGTCGACCCAGGCGATCTTTGCGGGATCGAAGGAGAAAGTCGCCCGCTCGCCGACGCCGAGCTCGCGCCCCTGCCCGCCCGGCACCTCGGCGATCAGCTTCGAGCCGTTGCGTTCCAGATGATATTGCACGCGCGAGCCGAGCATCAGCCGCTGGCGGACTTCTGCGTCGAATGCGACCGGCGCCTCATTGCCGATACCGATTGCCTCGGGCCGGATAACGGCGAACTTGCCCGCAGCCGGGCCGGCATCGGCATCGATCTCGACCAGCCGCCCATTGGCGACGGTGAGGATGTTCACCTCGCCCATGAAGCTCGCCACAAACCGGTTGACGGGCTTCGAGTAGATATCGTGAGGCGTGCCGATCTGGACGAAGCGGCCGCGTTCCATGATGGCGATGCGGTCCGACATCACCATCGCCTCTTCGAGCGAGTGCGTGATGTAGAGAAACGTGCGGCCAGTACGCTGGTGAAGTTCCTTCAGCTCGACTTCGAGCGTCTTGCGCAACCGATAGTCGATAGCGGACAGCGGCTCGTCGAAGAACAGGATTTCGGGCTCTGAGGCAAAGGCGCGGGCGAGCGCGACGCGCTGGCGTTCGCCGCCCGAACATTGCGTCACAGGCTTGGCGTAATAGTCCTCCGGCAGCCGTACGAGACGGAGGAGCTCGAGAGCGCGTTCGCGCCGCCTGGCCGGGGCGATCCCCTTCATCTTCATCGAGAATTCGATGTTCTGGCCGACGGAACGATGGTCGAACAGCGCGAGCGACTGGAACACCATCGCGGTCGGCCGCTTGTTGGCCGGCACCTTGGTGATGTCCTTGCCGCGCAAGGAGAGCGTGCCGCCCGTCGGCATTTCCAGGCCGGCCAGCATGCGAACGAGTGTCGATTTTCCTGAGCCCGAAGGGCCGACGATGGTGAAGAATTCGCCCTCGGCGATATCGACCGACACCGCATCGACAGCCGTCATCTTACCAAACTGCTTGGTCAACCCGGCCAGTGACAATGCCACTGGCCGGGTCGCCGACAAACCTTCGCTGCGATGCATCCGATCAGCCGCGGGCGCGCATGGCTGCCGAGTAGATGTCGTAGAGACGATCGTAGTCGGGGACGATGTCGAACTCGACGGCATTGGCGATGCGCTCGTCGAACTCATCGAACTGGATGGCGTCGAGGTCTTCCGCCGTGAAGCGGGCCATCAGCTCCGGGTTCGCCATCTGGCTTACCGGCTGCAGATTGCCGTTGCCGCGCGCGATGATCTCGGCTGCATCGACCGTGGTGATGAACTCCAGGAAGTCGAGCGCCTGCGGGTGCTCGTTGGGGTTCGCCACGGCCGAGTTGATCTCGATCCAGTTGATGCCACCCTTGCCGTCGGCCGGACCCGAGTTCGGCGTGATGGCGTAGATGTTCGACACGCCTTCGCGACGCGCGGCGGAAGCCGTGTAGGTGCCGCCGGTGAAATACAGGTCGATTTCGCCGTTGATGATGCCGAGGTTGAGCTGCACGAAGTCGGTCGTGATGAAGGCAGCGTTGTCGATCCAGCGCTTGCAGGTCTCCTCGAACTTGGCGACGTCGTCGTCCGTCTTCTCCTTGTAGGGATGGATGCCTGCGCCCATGCAGATGTCCATCACGTTCCAGTCCTCGTAGGCGAGGATGCCGTAACGGCCGGCGAAGTCCGGATTGTTGAAGAGATCCCAACCCTCGTCCTTCGCCAGTTCCGGCGAAATGACATCGGAGTTCACGACGAAGTCGAAGGTCTCGTAGCGCTGGACGACACCCAGCAGGTGCTCGCCGTCCTCGCTCATCGCCCACGGGTAGGGCGGGGCGAACTTCGGGGCCATCTGCGAATAGAGCGGCTCGAAACGATCGCGCGGTAGCTCGCGGATCAGGCCGGCCGGCCACATTTCCTTGCGCGCCCACGGGTTGTTGACGTTGATGAAGTCCCAGACCGACGTCTCGCCCGCGCGCAGGCGGTTGACCGAGGTCGGGTCAGAGATGTGGATTTCGTAGCGGATGTCGCCGCTGGTTTGCTGCTTCCAGAGTTCGAGCAGACGCGGATCGGCGTAGGCGTCCCAGGTCAGGAGCGACAGCGGGCGGCTCGCCTGCGCCATGGCCCAGCCGGGCATGGAGGCGGCGGCCGCGCCGGCGGCGACGGTCTGCATGAAGCGACGACGGTTGAGCGAATGCTGCATCGGCTGGTTGAGCGGATTGCGCGAGGCAATGCCGGACAGGAGCTTGTCTTTGTTCATGTGGGCCTCTCGGAAACGGCGGACCGGAATTTGTGCGACCTGCGAACTATTATTCGGAATGCGGACGTTTTCAACCGGATTTCCGTTGCGTCCACGGCGGGCGGACGGATCAGTAAATCCGGCTGTAAAGCTCGAATTGTTCCCTGGACGTCCGTTCCCCGACATGCGCGATCTCGCCCCTCTTGTGGGCGGCGTAGATGGCCGGCATGCGCTGGGGCCAAGACTGCGTCAAACGCCGATCGGCTTCAAGGGCCTCGATAGCCTGGCCAAGCGAAACCGGCAGTCGCGCGAGCCCCTTTGCGATAAGCGTCTCTGGCGCCCAGAGGCTGATGTCGTCTTGTGTGGCCTCTGGCGATGGCAGCCGATCCTCGATGCCTGCGAGGCCCGCTTCGATGAGAGCTGCCAGCGCCAGATGCGGGGATGCGGTAGCGTCGGCAGCGCGGTACTCGAAATTGTACTGCCGCGCGCGCGCGTCGGGGTCTGTCGCCGAGATCGGACAGATGCGGACAGTCGCCTCCCGATCCTGGACGCCCAGATTGTTGTAGGCCGCACTCCAGCGATGCGGTGTCAGGCGGTGGTACGAGATCACGCTCGGCGCCGTGATCGCCACCAGGGCGTTCACATGTCGAAGGATGCCGGCGACGAAGCTGCCGGCCTCGGCAGACAGGCCATAACGCGCTGCCGGGTCGTGTGTGACCGGCCTGCCTTCTCGCCAGAGGCTCGCATGGATGTGGACGCCGTTGCCGACGATCTCCGGTGACAGGAGCGGCGAGAAAGTCGCGCGCTCGCCAAGCGCGATTGCGACAGTGCGGGCAAGTTCGCGAAGGATGACGGCCTCGTCGGCCGCGCGCAGCGGATCTATCGGCGGAAGCGTGACCTCCATCTGGTTCGGTCCGTACTCGCGCAGAAAACTGTCCGGCGCGATGCCTGCCGCTGCCAGCGCCTCGTGCAGCGCTTCCATGAAACCGAGACGCTCGGCGAAGCCTGAAAGGCTGAAGGCCGCGGTTGCGGTTTTGCCGACAAACATGAATTCGTGTTCAAAAGTGCACCGAAGCTCGAGACCTGTAGCAGTCTTGAGCCGGTCGATCGCGCCGATCAACAGGCTGCGCGTGCAGCATTCCCAAGGCTCGCCAGACAAGTCCGAAATGTTGCCCAGCGCAAAGGAAAGCGTCCGGCCATCCGGCAGTGGCGCGTCGACCTTGGTGGCCGGGTCAGGTCGTAGGACGAGATCACCCAGCGCGCCGTATGGGCTCTCGGCGATGGTGTCGAAGCAGGTGATCTGCACGTTGGTCGGCGTCCAGCCGATACCTGTACGGCAGCGCTTTTCGAAGCCGGCCGACGGCACGCCCTTGCCGCGCACCAGGCCGGAAAAGTCGCTGGTGCAGATCATCGTGTAGGGAGAAGGCATGAGGAGAATCCGTTGCGCAGGCTTGCCAGTCGAGCCCACCATGTGAACATGTGTGCGCTGACGCAACCCGTTCTGCCGGCCTGCCCGTGAATTTCTCGCCATCGCTCCTGACGCCAAAAGACCCATCGCCTGTTGCGATGAGGCGCCGAGCCGGTTCATTCCTGCTCACCGTCGAGCATGCCGGAAACTTGGTGCCCAAAGCGCTCGGCGACCTCGGCCTGCCCGCCGGCGAGATTGACCGACACATCGGCTGGGACCCCGGCGCCTCCCCGCTTGCCAATGCGCTGCATGCACGGATCGGCGGAACCTTGATCGAGCAGCGCTACAGCCGGCTCGTGATCGACTGCAATCGCCCTTTCGAAGCGCGCGACCTGATCGCCGAGATTTCGGACGGGACGAAGGTGCCGGCCAATACGAACGTCGGCGATAGGGAGCGCGTGAGGCGCTGGACCGAGATTCACCGACCCTACCACGACAAGGTAGCCGAGGCTGTTTCGGGACGGCCGCGCGGCCTGGTCTCCGTGCACACCTATGATCCGCAGCGTCGCTCAGACGGCGCTGTCCGGCCGTGGCCGATCGGGCTTCTCTGGCGCAAGCCGAACAGGCTGGCGGATCATCTCGCCGCACGATTGGCGACCGCACCGCTGGCTTTGCCTCTCGGCATCAACCAGCCATACACGATCGACGACGAGTCCGATTACACGATCCCTGTGCATGCCGAGGCTGCCGGGCTCGACCATGTGCTGATCGAGATACGCAACGATTTTCTGAAGCGCGACGACGACGTGGCCGCGATGGCCGACGTTCTCGCCGATGCCCTTTCCAGCTGGAGCGACTGACTTGAACTCCCCCTTCCTCTCGACCACGTCCCGCAACATTCCGATCGTCCCGGGGCGCGCGGCACTGCTGTTTATCGACGTGCAGAACTTCGCCTGCCATGCCGATGGCGCGGAGTGGAAGGACATGAGCGAGGCCGAGCGCGAAGAGAAGAAGGGGCCGTTCCTCGAACGAATGGCCGGGGTCATCCCCAACATGCAGGCGCTGCAGGCAGCATGTCGCAAGGCGGGGATCGAGGTGATGTACACGACGATCGAGAGCCTTACGCTCGACGGCCGCGACCGAAGCCTCGACTACAAGATCACCGGCTTCAACGTGCCGAAGGGCTCATGGGACGGCAAGGTGATCGACGAGATCGCGCCGCAGGGTGACGAGATCGTGCTGCCCAAGAGCTCGTCCAGCGTGTTTGTCTCAACCCATATCGACTATCTGCTGCGCAATCTGGGCGTCCAGCAGATCATCATGTCGGGCTGTCTCACCGACCAGTGCGTCGAAAGCGCTATCCGGGATGCCTGCGATCTCGGCTATCTCGTCACGCAGGTGACGGACGCCTGCGTGACTTACACCGACGAGCGCCAGGCGGCATCGCTGCGCGCGATCAAGGGCTATTGCCGGCAAGTGACCACAGCCGATCTGATTAGCGAGATCGAGGGTCTCGCCTAGCCGCCTTCGATCCCGTAGCGGCGCATCTTCTCCCAAAGCGTCGTGCGCGAGACGCCAAGCAGCGTCGCCGCCTCGCCGATCGAACCGCTGGTGCGGCTAAGCGCTTCGACGATGTGGCTGCGTTCCGCTTCTTCGCGCGCGTCTGCGAGCGTGGGGAGTTCCCCCGTCGCCGGACGCGATGAGGCGGAGGCTGCCCCGGGCAAGCCTTCGGGGAACAGGTCTCTGGCGGTGATCTCGCTTCCCTGACCGAGGACGACGGCGCGCTCGAGGCGGTTGACGAGTTCGCGGATGTTGCCCGGCCAGCGATGGTTGTGCGCCGCCTCCATCGCTTCGGCAGACACCGAGAGACCGGGCCGGCCGCTCGCCCCCGCGATGCGTGCAGTCAGCCTGCCCACGAGTTCCGGAAGGTCGGCGGTGCGCTCACGCAAGGGCGGCAGCGTCACGGTGACGACGTTGATGCGATACCAGAGGTCCTCTCGGAACCTGTCCTCGGCCATCAGTGCCGTCAGATCGCGGTTTGTCGCGCAGACGAGTCGGCCGGCGAAGCGGCGCGTCTCGAGCGAGCCCAGCCGCCGGAACTCCCGCGTCTCCAGGACGCGCAGCAGCTTGACCTGAAGTGCAAGCGGAAGATCGCCGACCTCGTCGAGAAAGAGCGTGCCCTCGCCCGCCTCCTCGATAAAACCGCGATGCGAGCCGGTCGCGCCGGTGAAGGCTCCGCGCTCATGTCCAAATAGCATGGAATCGGCGAGATCAGAGGGCAGCGCACCGCAATTGACCGGCACGAAGGGTGCCTTTGCGCGCGGTCCGGCGGCATGAAGGTAGCGCGCGGCGACCTCCTTCCCGGTTCCCGTCTCGCCAAGAAGCAACACCGGCAGGTCGGTCGGCGCGGCGCGGCGCAGTGTCTCGGCGATCGGGGCGAGCGAGGCACTGCCCGCGAAGGGATCATCGTTCGCCGCCGGAGCGATCGCCGCATTGGCCGCAAGCACCTGCAGCCGCTCGACGAGCGCGTCGATGTCAAAGGGCTTCGTCACATAGTCGAGCGCGCCGTCGCGCACGAGGCGCACGGCCTGGTCGATGTCGCCATAGGCGGTCATGAAGATCGTCGGCACGAGCCCCATGGTGCCGAAGGCCTCACGCATGATCGTTTCGCCATCGCCGTCGGGCAGCCGGATGTCGCAGAGGATGATCGCGGGGCGCATCTTGCCGACCTGCTCGCGCGCTTGCCTTGCCGAGCGAACCCATACGACGGAAAAGCCTTCGAGGCCGAGCCGCTGGCGCAAGGAGGCGCCGAGCGTCTCATCGTCTTCCATCATCAGAACAATGGGCTGCGTCACGATCCTAACCTGTGAGCTGAGGTTGCGATGGCAAGGCTATCCGGATCGTCGTGCCGATGCCATCCTCCGAGCGGATGGACAGCCGTGCGCCGAGGCGCTGGACGAGATTGGCCACGACCCAGAGCCCGATGCTGCGCTCGACAGGGACGTCATCGACATTTCCGGAGACGATCGCGGCGACGACTTCAGCCGGCATTCCTCCTCCTTCGTCGGTTATGGCGATCGTCACCTCGTCGTTGCTTCTATCGAGCCGGATCGTCACGGTGCCGCCATCGGGCGAAACGCGGACAGCATTGAGGAGCAGGTTGATCAGGATCTGGCGAAGCGCATCCGCGTCGATGTCGAGCGTGATGGTCTCGTCGACATCCCAATCGAGCTTGATCGAGCGTCGGTCAGCTTCAGGGCGTATGAGCATGTCGACGTCGCGGATGTCGCGCGCGGTAAGCTTTCGGTTGTCGGCGCGGCGGCGATAGGTCGACAGCGTAACGTCCACGACCCGGCCGATGTTCTCCAGACCGCGTTCGAGCAGATCGGCTACCTCACCGCGGACCTCCTCCCGATCGCCGAAGCGGCGCAGCGTCGAAACGCCATTCTTCAGGCCTGCGAGCGGGTTGCGGACTTCATGGGCGATGGCAGCAGCCATGCGGGCAAGAAGCGCGTCCCGCTCCTGCTGGGCCATGGTTTCGACAAGCTTCATACGCTCCGTCTCAGACCGCTCGCGCAGCATGAGCGCGGCTTCCAGGCGGCGCAGCTCGTCGCCACGGTGCAGCGCCTCGGTCGCAAGCGCAGGGTCCTCGCCGGTCGCCAGCCGTCGGATGAAGCCGTCCAGCGGCGACAGAACGCGCCGCGCGACGACGTAGACGATCATGGCCGCAAGGATCGCCACCGCGAGATCGACACCGATTGCGAAATAGGAAGCCGTCTCTGCCGCAGCTTCGACAGGCGACGCATCGAATGTCGCGGCAATCACGAGGCTGCCGTCCGCGATGGGATAGGTCTTCGCAGTCAAAAGGATCGAAGGCTCAGGGTAGCTCGCGACAAGACCGCGATCGGGTACTGGACCGTCTGGCGCGTCGAAGGCCCCCTCGATCAGCTCACGGTGGTGATCGCCGATGATCACGGTGCGAACCGTGCCTGTCTCGTCTGTCCAGCGAACACCGATCGCTTCTTCGAGGAGCGCGGTTCTAAATGTCAGTGTGGACGTCAGCTGCTCGCGGACCGATTGCGGCGACGTGTCGATTTCAGCGGCGATGTTTCCGGCCACGGCATCGAGGAAGACGGCGGCTTGGTCGCGGAGGGCGTTTTCGCTGTTCGACTGGACGAAGCGGATGCCGATCTGGGTCGTCGCGACCGAGACGACGAGCATTGCCAGCGCGACGAAGGCCGGCAATGCGAAGATCAGGGGCAGTCTGGCGCGCGAATGCATCGCGTCAGCCCTAGCCGATGAAGGGGCGTGCGGCCAGTACCGCACACCCGCCATCAGACCTGCTTTTCCATTACCAGGATCTCGGCCCGCAGCCCCGGCGCGATGCGGTCGCGCCAGTGGCTGCCGAACCATTGCGTGCGCAGCGGTCGCGGCGTCTGCCCGAGCAGCACGGCACGTGCCGTCGCAATGTCTGGTGGAATAGTGCACTCGTCGGTCTTCATCGAGCGGACCTCGTAGTCGAGCCCGAACGACCGCGCGATGTCGGCGATCGACTTCTGCTCGGCCGCCTCGCCGGTGACGACATGGACGAGGCGCGACACCTCCCAGATTTCGGCCAGCAGCGCCCATTCCAGCAAAGCCGGGAGGTGATCTTCGCCGCGGTCGCGCACGACGAGCACTGGCGCCATCGTCTCGGGCGGCTGCGAGGATGCGTAGAGCACCGGGCCCTTGTGGACGGCGGGCAGCCGCAGAAGACCGTCGGGCTCCCAGGTCGTCCGAGCGCGCTCCTGCGGAACATCGTGGTGAAACCAGCCGTCGCAGGGCAGCACGAGCAGCGTCTCGCCGGCGTCGCCGCTGGTCAGCAGTTTCTCCGCGTCGCCCTCGTCATAGTGAAGGGTTGCTTCGCTGGCTTCCTTCGCCCCGCAGGATTTTAGCGCCTGGATCGCTTGCGCGGCGCGTTCGCGTATCTGCTGGCGCATGCGAGCCTGATCCTCGGCGCATTCGATCGCCGCGGAATCGATGATGACGTGCGCCGACAGGCTCGCCTTGCGATTGCGCGCGATCGTGCAGGCTCGAACCGCGACCTCCTCGACATGGCGGTCGATCAGCGCGAAGCGGACGGCCTCGAGGGTCGGCAAGGTGGCAACGGGGCGCCGCTGTAGCGCCGGTCGGGATCTTGCTTTTTCCTTCTGCTCCGACGGCCCGACGGCGCGCGGTTCTTCTTCCGTCAGCCAACCGAGACGCTCGTCGAGCGGACGGCTTGAACGCTCGAGGATGCCTTTCAGGGCGTCATCGCCGCGCAGCGAGAGCCTAGCGCCCGATACATAGGAAGCGCGACCGAGCAGATGGCCGGCGACGGGAACGGTCAGAAGCAGGAAGACCACCGTCAGGATGCCCATGATGGTGGCGTCCAGCGCGCCGTGGGCGATCACCGCGCCGATGATGACCAGCCCTGCGCCAAGCGTGCCGGCCTTGGTCGCGGCATGCATGCGCTGGAACGGGTCGGAGAGCCGCATCACGCCGATCGCGGCAATGCACAGGAAGGCGACGCCTGCGAGCTTGAACAGGATCGAGACAATGGTGAGCATCAGTCGTCTCCCTTCCGCTTTTTCTCGAGCAGCGCCGACAGCGAGCATGTGGCCAGGAAGCCGATCAGCGCGATGCCGAAAGCGATATCGAGGAACTCGCGGCGGTCGGTCAGGATCATGGTGAGGCCGGCGATGGCAACGGCGATGCCGGTCAGCATGTCGAGCGCAACGAAGCGATCGGCATATTCCGGACCGGTCGCCATGCGCAGCGCGGCCAGCGCCAACGGCACCATCAGGATCGCGATCAGCACGGCGGCGACGATCGACAGGGAATTGTCCAGGAACTCGATCATCCTTCGATCTCCTTGATGCGCGTCTCGAACGTGGACTTGATGCCAGCGACGACATCATCGGCAGACGGCGCGTCCAGCACGTGGACGTAAAGCGTGGACAGGTCCTCGCTGACATGGAGCGACGTCGTGCCGGGCGTGAGGCTCACGCAATTGGCAAGCGTGGTTACGCCTGCCCTTGTCCGAAGCGTGATCGGGACGGCAAGGATGGCAGGCGCCGGGGTGCGCCGCGTCGAAAGCACAGCGCGGGCGACGTCGACCGAAGAAAGCACCAGTTCCTTGAGGAATATGCCCGCCAGGACGATGATGTTGGTCGAGCGATTGACGAGTGTGGTCATGGCAGGACTCCTGCGATCTGACGCTGCTCGAAGACGGCAGCGATGAACTGGGCCGGGTCGGCCATCGACGCCGCGGCCGATTGCGAGAATTCGACCAGTGGCTCAGGGTTGAGCCCGATGACGACGGTGATGGCGGCTAGCACAGCGATTGGCGCCATCATGGCGACGGGCACGGGTCGATAGCGGACGACCTTACGCGGATTGGTCTTCCAGAAGGCTTCCATCCAGATCTTGCTCATCGAGAAGATCGTCAGCAGCCCGACGAAGAGCGCCACGGCCGCAAGCCAGGCGGCCTCGCCGCGGAAGGAGGCGTCGATGACCATGAACTTCGCCCAGAAGCCCGAGAACGGCGGGATGCCCGCAAGGGAGAGCGCCGGCACGGCGAAGAGCGCCGCGAGCAGCGGCGACGCCTTCATGAGCCCGCCGGTCTTGCGAAGATCGTATGTGCCGGTCGCGCGGTAGATCGCGCCGGCGATGAAGAACAGGTTCGCCTTCACCACGATGTGGTGGATGATGTAGAAGATGGCGCCAGCCAGCGCGAGCGGCGTGGCGATTGCCAGGCCGAGCATGATGTAGCCAATCTGGCTGATGATGTGGAACGACAGGATGCGCCGGACGTCCCACTGGATGGCCGCGCCGAAGACGCCGAAGAGCATCGTGCCCGCGGCGACGAAAGCCACCATCTGGCGGATGCCGCCCTCGCCGACCTCGAACAGAAGCGTGAAGACGCGGAAGCAGGCGTAGACGCCGACCTTGGTCAGAAGGCCTGCGAAGACGGCCAGCACGATGATGTTGACCGTGTGGTAGGAGGCCGGCAGCCAGAAGAACATCGGGAAGAAGCCGGCCTTGATGCCGAAAGCGAGCAGGAACAGGAGCGCGGCAACTGTCAGCGCGACCGATCCTTCCGTCTGGGGCAGGACGATCGCGAGATCGGCCATGTTGAGCGTGCCCGTGACGCCGTAAAGCAGCCCGATCGCCATCAGGAAGAGCAGCGTCGAGAAGAGGTTGAGCACGGCGTATTTGATCGCACCGTCGATCTGCGCCTTCGTGCGGTCGAGCGTGATCAGGCCGAGCGTCGAGATCAGCATCACCTCGAACCAGACATAGAGGTTGAAGATGTCGCCGGTCAGGAACGCGCCGTTGACGCCGACCATCAGGCCGAGAAACAGCGGATAAAAGCCGGCGCGCACATGACGCTGCCGCAGGTCGGCCATGGCGAAGACGCCGGCAGCCAGCGCCAGCAGGCTCGAGATCACCACCATCGCGGCGCTGAAGGCGTCGGACACGAAGGAGATGCCGAAAGGCGGCGCCCAACCGCCGAACTGCTTCACCTGGATGCCATCGGCCATCACCACGCGCAGCAGGTAAAGCGAGGCGATGAAGGTGAGCGTCAGGCCGACCAGACCGACGACACGCTGGGCCGACGGCGACGACCAGAACAGTGCAGCCAGGGCTGCGGCTGCCAGCGGGATCGCCAGCGGCATGAGAAGAACGGAACCGGCAAGAAAATCAGCCATTGCGCGGGGCCTCCTTGGAGAAGGGCGATCCGAGCGCCTCGGCATCGGTCTGCGCGTCGGTGAACACGGTGCCAAGCGTGCGGAAGCTCTTGAGCACGAGAGCGGCCGCGAATGCGACCAGCGCGAAGCCGATGACGATGGCGGTGAGGATCAGCGCCTGCGGAAGCGGGTTCGCCGCTCCGGCGCCGAGCGTCGTCTCGCCGCTCGCGATCACCGGCGGCTGCGTGAACTCAAGTCCGCCGGCCACGAAGATCAGCAGGTTCGTCGCCGTCGAGATCAAGACGAGCCCGAAGACGATGCGCATGACGTGGCGCGACAAGAGCAGATAGACGCCGCAGCCCATCTGGACCGCAATGGCGAGTGCGTAGACCAGGCTCACTGTTCTACTCCTTCATAGAAACGGAAGACGAGGCTGAGCACACCGCCAACGACGACCATGAACACGCCGATATCGAAGATCGTCGCAGTGCCGAGGTGCAGCGTGCCGAGTTCGGCCCACCAATGGGTAAGGAAGGAGCCGTCGGACAAGAGGCCCGGCAGCCCGCTGAGGAAGGCGATGAAGAGCCCTGCTCCCATCAGGCGGACGGGGTGAACTCGCAGCATGCGTCTTGCGGCCTCGACGTTGTCGGAGAGCGCCAGCAGCGCAAACGCAAGCGCTGCAATCAGGCCGCCGATGAAGCCGCCGCCCGGATTGTTGTGGCCCCGGAAGAGCATGTAGATCGACATGACGAGCATCAGGCCGAAGAACAGGCGCGACATCGTCTGGAAAATCACGGACATGGGCGTCACTCCTTGATGCGGGGCCGGCCGGTCGCTCCGCGAAGGAGCGCCCAGGCGGCGATTGTTGCGAAGGCGACGACGGCGATCTCGCCCAGCGTGTCGATGGCGCGATAGTCGACCAGGATCACGTTGACGACGTTGCGGCCGTAGGCCTCGAGGTAGCTCGTCTCACCGAAATAGTCGGACAGCCTCAGATCGAGCGGGATGGCGCTCATGCTGGCGACCGCAATGAAGATTATGCCACCGAAAGCGGTCGCGATCAGCGCATCGCCACGGCGCTCGATGGCCGTCCGCGAGTGGCGCTGGCGGGCAGGAAGCCTGAGCAGCACGGCGGTGAGCAGGATCACCAGCAGCGTCTCGACCGAGATCTGCGTGAGCGCGAGGTCCGGCGCGCCGTTGATCATGAAGATCACCGCCAGGCCGAAGCCGACGATGCCCGCCGAGACGAGCCCGGCGATCAGCGAACGCGCCAGGACGGTCGCGATGGCGCCGAAGATCGACAACAACAGCACCAGCGTCACGGACACGCGCAGCGCGCCCTCCCCGGCAGCGATCGTGATCGGCGTTGGGCCGGCGACGAGCCCGATGGCGATCGCGAGGATGACGGTGACGAGCACGACGGCCGTGTAGCGGTGCTGGTCGCCGTTCTGCATGATCCGCGTCGAGGCGCGCGCGGCACCCAGAATGCCGTCCATGACGCCCTGGTAACCGCGATCGCCCAGCAGCCCGAAGAGTGTCTGACGTCGGGCCAGCACCAGGTGGATGCGGTCCCAGAAGATGATGATCGCAGCACCGATCGCGACGACGAGCATGCTCAGCGCGAGCATCGGGGTGAGGCCGTGCCAGAGCTGGAACGAGACATCGATCGGCTCGCCGTAAAGGGCCGACGCAGCGGGCGCGAGCAGGTTCTGGGCCACCGGCGTCGGGAACAGGCCAACGATGATACCGCCCGTAGCAAGGAGCAGCGGCCCGACGAGAAGGCCGGGCTTCTCGCCATGCTTCACGCTCTCGACCCGATGCGCCTTGAAGTAGAAGGGACGGATCGACACCACGCCGGCAACGCCGACCATGACGGCATTGACGAGGACGGCAACGGCGATCGGGATGATGTTCCAGTCATTCGTCAGTTGCGCCTCGAAGAGATACTCCTTCGAGATGAAGCCGACGAAGGGCGGAAGGCCGGCCATGCTGAGGCTGGCGAGCACGGCCGCGACCGCCGTTACCGGAAGGAAGCGCGCAAGGCCGCCAAGCTTGCGCAGGCTCGATTCGCCGGTCGCGTGGATCGCGGTACCGGCGCAGAAGAAGAGCGCGGCCTTGTAGAGCGCATGGCTGAGGATGAAGCCTACGGTGGCAACCGCCGCGACCTCACCCTCGAGGCCGATCAGCATCACGAGGATGCCGAGCGAGGCGACCGTCGACTGGGCGAGCACCGCCTTGAAGCCGGTCGCGTGCAGAGCGCGCAGCGCTGCGACCGTCATCGTCAGAGAGCCGACGACCACAAGCGTGGTGCCGAAGGCCGGCATGCCGGCAAACACGGCATCGAACCGAGCAAGCAGGAAGATGCCGAGCTTCACCATCGTCGCCGAATGGAGATAGGCGGAGGCCGGCGTGGGCGCGGCCATGGCGTTGGGCAGCCAGAAATGGAACGGGAACTGCGCCGACTTGGTGAAGGCGCCGATCATGATGAGGACGGCGATGACACCGGCCCATGGGCTCGCGAGCAGTTCGTCGGCGCGCGCGACGACTTCCGTGAATGAGAAGGTGCCGAGCTCCATGCCGATCAGCAGCAGGCCGGCAAACAGCACGAGGCCGCCGCCGCCCGTGACGATCAGCGACTGCAGCGCGGATTTGCGGGCCTCGGGCTTGTGGCCGTCAAAGCCGATCAGCGCAAACGAGGTAAGGCTCGTCAGCTCCCAGAAGACGAACATGACGATGAGGTTGTCGGACAGGACCGTGCCGAGCATCGCCGTCATGAACAGCATGATGAGCGCGAGGAAGCGGCCGATCTCGGCTGGCGGCTTCTCGGCGAAATAGGCGCCAGCATAGAGCGTCACCAGCGTTCCGATGCCGGTAATCAAGAGGCCGAAGAGAAGCGAGAAACCGTCGAGCCGCAAGACAAAGTCGATACCGAGCGACGGCACCCAGCTCATCTGCGTCGTGACGACCTCGCCGCCGGCGACATCGCCCAGATGACGCAGCAGCGACACGAAAAGCAGAGCCGGAACGAGGCTCATGACGAGGCCTGTTCGCGCTCCGAGATAATCTGCTGCCGGCCGTGCGACGATCGCACCGGCTATGGCAACAACGATGATCCATTGAAGGTCCACTGGACGTCCCTTTCGCTAATCCTGCATAGGGATTTGCAAAGGGCATGCCAGATTGCGATAATTACTAAATTCAGTGATTTAGCAGTCGAAGGCGGATGTGTGGTCAGTCTTTCCGAACAGCGATGTCCGGAGTTTCGAACGTCACGACGATCGTCAGTTGCGCAGGATACCGGCCTCGTCGGCCGCCTCAACGAACACGGCTTCAGCTTCGCTGCGCGAACGATGACCGTCGAGGGCCTTCAGGCAAATGTCCACGGCATCCCGGTGCCGAGGACCACGGCGCGGCCAGCGGACATCCATCAAAGCCTGGGCGGCATCGCTGACCCGCTTGATGACGCGTTCGCCGAGACGGCCGTGGGAAATGGTCAAGCTATCCGAGAAGCGGTGATTGGGCATTGCGGACGGTTCCTCATCGTACTTCCGCAACAACTCAATGCCGCCTCCGCAGTTCCCGCCCGACAGGCTCGCCTATGCATATCAGATCGACGAAAATTACCGTCATCTCATATGCTTAGTGCCGTTTCGCATCCTCCAGGATCATGCCCGCCCCCTTCTCCGCGATCATGATTGTCGGAGAGTTGGTGTTGCCGGAGGTGATCGTCGGCATGACCGAGGCGTCGACGACGCGAAGGCCCTCAACGCCACGCACGCGAAGACGTCCGTCGAGCACAGCCTCGCGGTCGCCAGCTGCGCCCATGCGGGCGGTGCCGACCGGGTGGAAGATGGTGGTGCCGAGGTCGCCGGCGGCGACCAGCATCTCTTCCTCGGAGGCGATGTGCGCGCCCGGCTTGTGCTCGACCGGCTTGTAGGGCGCCATCGCAGGCTGTTCGACGATACGGCGCGCCCATTTCAGCGAATCGACTGCAACGCGCTTGTCCTCGTCGGTTGAAAGGTAGTTCGGCCGGATGTCGGGCATGGCGGCGGCATCCGGGCCAGCGATGTGGATCGAGCCGCGGCTCGACGGCCGCAGATTGCAGACGCTCGCCGTGAAGGCCTGGAAGGCATGAAGCCCCTGCCCCCAGGCATCGAGCGATAGCGGCTGGAAGTGGAACTCGAGATTTGCCGTCTCGTATTCCGGTGAGGAGCGCACGAAGGCGCCCATCTGGGAGGGTGCCATGGTCAAAGGCCCGCGCCGGCGCAACGCGTAGTCGACACCCATCATGGCGCGGCGGAAAAGGTTCGCATAATCGCCGTTGAGCGTGCGGATGCCTTCCACCTTGTAGATCGGGCGGATCTGCAGATGGTCCTGAAGGTTGGCGCCGACGCCCGGCAGGTGAACCTTCGTCTCGACGCCCCGACCGCCGAGCACCGTGCCGTCACCGATGCCCGAACGCTCGAGAATGCCGGGTGACGCAACTGCGCCAGCCGAGAGGATGATCTCGCCGCGCGCCCTCGCCCGCACCTCACGACCGTCGACGCGGTAGCGCACAGCGACGGCCCGGCCCTCTTCGAGATCGACCCGATCGACAAGAGCGCCGGTGACGACTTTCAGGTTCGGCCGCTTCAGTGCAGGGCGCAGGAAGCCGCGCGCGGCACTCCAACGCCGGCCCATGCGCTGGTTGACCTGGAAATAGGAAGTGCCGGTGTTGTCACCGGTGTTGAAGTCCGGGATCTTCGGTACGCCGGCCTGTTCGGCAGCATCGCGCAGCCGGTCGAGAACGTCCCAGCGGATGCGCGGATGCTCGACGCGCCACTCGCCCCCGGAGGCGTGGAACTCGTTCGGCGGGTTCTCGTGATCCTCATGCTTCTTGAAGATCGGCAGCACGTCGTCCCAGCCCCAGCCGGTCAGGCCCATCTGGCGCCAGGTGTCGTAGTCTCGGGCCTGTCCGCGCATGTAGATCATGGCATTGATGGCAGACGAGCCGCCGAGCACCTTGCCGCGCGGATAGGCGAGCGAGCGACCGTTCAGGCCCGGCTCCTCGGCGGTCTTGAAGAGCCAGTCGGCGCGCGGATTGCCGATGGCGAAGAGGTAGCCAACGGGGATGTGGAACCATATCCAGTTGTCGCGCCCGCCGCCTTCGAGCAGAAGCACACGGTTCTTCGGATCGGCCGAAAGACGATTGGCCAGCACGCAGCCGGCAGAGCCCGCGCCGCAGATGATGTAGTCGAAAATCTCCGCACCGGCCTCGGTATTCAAGCCGAATTCCTCCCGCCAAACTGTCGACACTTGTTAGTCGAGCTGCCTCGCCATTGAAATAGCATTCCAGGAGAAACGCGACCATTGGTTACGCAAAGCCGGTTATCGGATGATGCACAACAGCGTGAGCACGATCCTCCGCCTGCGCCATCGACCTTTCCAGCGGTGGCAACCCGCGCTTCGACGTGATATGCGCGCCGGCAATTCCCAGTCCCGTCATGAAAGTCCGTCCATGGCCGCGCCCCGCGTCAGCTTCGTCAGCCTCGGCTGCCCCAAGGCCCTCGTCGATTCCGAGCGGATCATCACGAGGCTGCGCGCCGAGGGCTACGAGATCACGCGCAAGCATGACGGGGCGGACCTTGTGGTGGTCAACACCTGCGGATTCATCGATTCCGCGCGCGACGAGTCGCTGCAGGCGATCGGCTCGGCGCTGTCGGAAAATGGCAAGGTGATCGTCACCGGCTGCCTGGGCGCAGAACCTGAAGTCATCAACCAGCGCCACCCGGGCGTGCTCGCGATCACCGGGCCGCAGGCCTATGAGAGCGTCATGGACGCGGTCCACAACGTGGCACCGCCGGCGCACGAGCCCTTCATCGATCTCATCCCCGAGCAAGGCGTCAAGCTCACGCCGCGCCACTACGCCTATCTCAAGATCTCCGAAGGCTGCAACAATCGCTGCTCCTTCTGCATCATCCCGGCCCTGCGGGGTGATCTCGCCTCGCGCCCGATCGCCGATGTGCTGCGCGAGGCAGAGAAACTGGTCAAGGCCGGCGTCAAGGAACTGCTGGTCATCTCGCAGGACACCAGCGCCTACGGGCTCGACATTCGCTACCAAGCGAGCCAGTGGCAGGGCCGCGAGGTACCGGCGCGCTTTCTCGACCTCGCGCGCGAACTGGGCGATCTCGGCGCCTGGGTGCGGATGCACTATGTCTACCCCTACCCGCATGTCGATCAGGTCATACCGCTGATGGCCGACGGCAAGGTCCTTCCTTATCTCGACATTCCCTTCCAGCACGCCTCGCATGCTGTCCTGAAGTCCATGCGCCGGCCGGCGCATCAGGAAAAGACGCTGGAACGCATCCGCGCCTGGCGCGAGACGTGCCCCGACCTTGCGATCCGCTCGACCTTCATCGTCGGCTTTCCCGGCGAGACGGAAGAGGATTTCGAGACGCTGCTCGATTTCATCGATGAAGCGAAGATCGATCGCGCTGGCTGCTTCAAGTACGAGCCGGTGAAGGGCGCCCGCTCGGAGGCGATGGACCTGCCGGCGGTGCCCGAAGAGGTCAAGGAAATCCGCTGGAAGCGCTTCATGGAGCGCCAGCAGAAAGTGTCGGCCGCGCTTCTCAAGAAGAAGGTCGGCAAGCGCCTGCCCGTTATCATAGACAAGTCCGACGGCACCATGGCGGTGGGCCGGACACGCTACGACGCGCCGGAGATCGACGGCACCGTCCAGGTCTCGTCGCGTCGCCCGCTGCGCGTCGGCGATATCGTGACGGTCAAGATCGACTCGGCCGGCGCCTACGATCTGCAGGGCACTGCCGTCTAGCTCTTTCCGGCAGCCGGATGGGCGGCAAGCGCCGGGATCTGGCTCGCCATGGCGTTGTCCTTCTCGATGCAGCGGCCGAGCGCGGCTCGCTGCATCAACCTTTCCATGTAGGCCTCGACGGCCGGCAGCTTCGGCACGATCCCAAGCAGGTTCATCGTGAAATGAATGCCGCTGCCGAGTTGCGTGTCTGCGGCAGTGAAGCGGTTGCCGGCCGCAAAGTCGCTTGCCGACAGATGGCGCTCCAGATTGCCGACCATGTCGTCGAAAGTGCCAAACGAATAGTCGTTGCTCGAATAGGCAAGCCCGTGTGCACGCGCCGAGACGACGGGGTCGAGGACGGAGTCGGAGTAGACGAGCCAGGTCAGATACGGACCGCGCATCGGGTCCCCCACTGCGGGCGCCAGGCCGGCTGCGGGAAAACTGTCGGCCAGATAGCCGGCGATCGCTGCGCGTTCGGTGACGATGACCCCGTCATGGTCGATCGCCGGCACCTTCTTGTTCGGCTGGATCGACCGATAGGATTCCGGGGCGCCGCCCTGGCTGCGGATATCGACGATCTCGAGATCGTAGGGCACGCCGATCTCTTCGAGGAGCCAGAAGGTCGCAAACGAGCGCGACCAGGGGGCGTAATAGAACTTCAGCATCGGCTTCCCTTCTCTTGCCGCCCGACCAAGCCTATCAGACCAATGAAAAAGGGCGCCTCTTAAGCGCCCTTTCCTTATCGTTCGCGACCCCGCTTACTGCGGCAGCGTGTCGTCGACGCCTTCGACATAGAAGTTCATGCCGAGCAGCGTGCCGTCATCGGCGCGCTCGCCTTCAGCGAGCCACGGCGTGCCGTCCTGGCGGTTGACCGGGCCGGTGAAGGGGTGGATTTCGCCCGACATGATCTTGGCTTCGGTATCTTCGGCAAGCGCCTTCAGGTCGTCCGGCATGTTGGTGTATGGCGCCATGTCCATGATGCCGTCCTTGAGGCCGTCCCAGATCGAGGCGGTTTCCCACGTGCCGTCGGCCACCGCCTGGATGCGGCGGACGTAATACGGGCCCCAAGTGTCCAGGATCGCGGTCAGCTGCGTTTCAGGGCCGGCCTGGATCATGTCGGACGCCTGGCCGAATGCCTTGATGCCGCGCTCGGCTGCAACCTGCATCGGGCCAGTCGAGTCGGTGTGCTGGGTCAGGATGTCGACGCCCTGGTCGATCAGCACCTTGGCGGCGTCAGCCTCGCGGGCAGCGTCGAACCAGGTGTTGGCCCAGACGATCTTGACCTCGAAATCAGGGTTGACCGTCTGCGCGCCGAGCATGAAGGCATTGATGCCCATGACGACCTCGGGGATCGGGAACGAGGCGATGTATCCGGCCTGACCCTTCTCCGACAGCGTGGCCGCGATGATGCCCTGGATATAGCGGCCTTCGTAGAAGCGCGAATTGTAGGTCGCGAGGTTGTCGGCGTTCTTGTAGCCGGTCGCGTGCTCGAACTTCACGTCCGGGAAGCGCTCGGCAACGGCAACGGTCTGGTCCATGAAGCCGAAGGACGTCGTGAAGATGATGTCGCAGCCCGAGCGGGCGAAACGCTCGATGACGCGCTCGGCATCAGGGCCTTCTGCAACGTTCTCAGCGAACTGCGTCTCGACGGCATCGCCGAGCTGTTCCTCGGCATACATGCGGCCGATGTCGTGCGCCTGGCTCCAGCCGCCGTCGGTCTTCGAGCCGACATAGACGAAGCAGGCCTTCGTCGGGTCGTCCTGTGCCATGGCGGCTGCCGGCATGAGCAGCGCCGTCGATACGGCGAGTGCGAGTGTGCGGGTCTTCATACGGGTCATCCTCTGTTGGTTCCGATGCGGGGCTTCATCCCATCTTGTTGTCGACTAACGATCCGGCACGAACGGCCGCCCCAGACAGGCCGGTGTGTTCACCATCGTCAGTCTCTTGTTGCGGGAGATTAGAACAAGAACGACGACGGTCGCCAGATAGGGAAGAGAAGAAAGGAGCTGCGACGGCAGGCCAAGCCCGATCGCCTGGGCGTGGAGCTGGCCGATTGTGACGGCGCCGAAGAGATACGCGCCTGCCAACACGCGCAGCGGCCGCCATGAGGCGAAGACGACCAGCGCGAGCGCGATCCAGCCGCGCCCTGCCGTCATGTTCTCGACCCACTGCGGCACGTAGACCAGCGACAGATGCGCACCGGCAAGGCCGGAACAGGCGCCGCCGAACATCACCGCCAGATAGCGGATGCGGATGACCCTGATGCCGAGGGCGTGAGCAGAGCCGTGGCTGTCGCCGACGGAGCGCAGCGTCAGGCCGGCGCGGGTGCGAAACAGGAACCACATCACGCCGATGGTGAGCGCGATCGAGATGTAGAAGATCGGGTCCTGCCCGAACAGGACGCGACCCACGTATGGCAAGTCGCTGAGCCCGGGGATCGAAAGTACGCCGAGCCGAACGCCGGCCTGGCCGACGAAGCCCTCGCCGATCATGCCAGACAGGCCGAGGCCGAGAAGCGTGAGCGCAAGGCCGGTGGCGACCTGGTTGGTCGCGAGCGTCAGCGTGAGGAAGGCGAAGAGCAGGGAGAACAGCGCACCGACGATGATGGCTGCGATCATGCCGGTCACGGCCGAGCCGGTCGTCAGCGCGACGGCGAAGCCGGTCACGGCCCCCATGATCATCATGCCCTCAACGCCGAGGTTGAGCACGCCGGAGCGTTCGGTGACGAGTTCGCCCATGGCGGCCAGCAGCAGCGGCGTCGCTGCCGTCATGACCGTCAGCAGGATGGCCTCATACATTCCCATGCGAGGCTCCAGCGGTCTTCGATCCGACGAGGCGGATGCGGTAGTGGATCAGCGTGTCGCAGCCCAGCACGAAGAAGAGCAGGATGCCCTGGAAGGCGCGCACGACCTTGTCGGAGAGCCCGACCGAAATCTGCGCCGCCTCGCCACCGAGATAGGTCAAGGCCAGCACGAGACCGGCTGCTACGATGCCAAGCGGATTAAGACGTCCGAGAAAGGCGACGATGATGGCGGTGAAGCCGTAACCGGGCGAGATCACCGGCCGGAGCTGGCCGATCGCGCCCGAAACTTCCGAGATGCCGGCAAGCCCTGCGAGGCCGCCGGATACGAGAAAGGCGACGATCACCATGCGGCTTGCCGAGAAGCCCGCGAAGCGCCCTGCCCTGGGGCTCTGGCCAAGCACGCGGACCTCGAAGCCTTTCAGCGTCTTCGACAGAACGAACCAGAGGACCAGCGCGGCGATGAGCGCGAAGAGGAAGCCGTAATGGGCGCGGCCGGACTCTGGCAGGATTTCGGGAAGGCGCGCCCAGGCATGGAAGCGCGCTGTCTCGGGGAAGTTAAACCCCGCCGGATTGCGCCAGGGTCCGCGCACCAGCCAGTCCAGGAAGAGCTGGGCGACGTAGACCAGCATGAGGCTGGTCAGGATCTCGTTGGTGTTGAAGCGGACCTTCAGGAAGCCGGGGATCGCGGCGTAGGCGGCACCACCGAGGATGCCCATGACGAGCATAAGCGGCAGCACGAACCAGAACTGGAAATCCGGGAACAGGACGGGCAGGATCGAGCCCGCGATCGCGCCCATGATGAACTGCCCTTCGGCGCCGATATTCCAGTTGTTCGACAGGAAGCAGACGCTGAGCCCCACTGCGATCAGGATCAGCGGCGCTGCCTTGATCGCGAGTTCGTGAAGCGACCAGGTTTCGGTCAAAGGATCGATGAAATAGTAGTAGAGCGCCTCGAGCGGGTCGTGGCCGAGCGCCGCAAAGATGATTGCGCCGGCAATGACCGTCAGCGCCAGCGCGATGAAGGGCGAGAGCGCGGAGAAGAGTTTCGAGCGCTGCGGGCGCTTGACGAGTTCGAGGCGCATCAGGCCACCTCCTCGCGCGCGGCATGGCCCGGCTCCGCGCCGCCCATCAGAAGGCCGATCTTCTCATAGGTCGCATCGGCTCTCGGGATCGGCTGCGACAACCGCCCGTCATGCATGACGGCAATCGCGTCGCAGATCTCGAAGAGTTCATCGAGGTCCTGGCTGATGACGAGCACCGCCGAGCCGGCACGCGCCAGATCGATCAACGCCTGCCGGATGCGGGCTGCCGCGCCCGCGTCGACGCCCCATGTCGGCTGGTTGACGACGATCAGCTTTGGATTGCGGTCGAGTTCGCGCCCGATCAAAAATTTCTGCAGATTACCACCGGAAAGCGCCGCAGCTTCGGGATCGACGGCGCTCTTGCGAACGTCCATCAGGTCTACGATGGCCTTCGCCCGTGCAGCGATCGCGCCGGTCCTGAGGACACCGAGGCCGCCGACGAATGCGGAGCGGTCGGTCGCAAAGCGCGACAGGAGCAGGTTTTCCGAAAGCCTCATCGCCGGGGCCGCGCCATGGCCGAGGCGCTCCTCCGGCACGAAGGAGGCGCCGAGCCTGCGGCGGCCGGAAATGTCGAGCCTACCGGCAGGCGTGCCGTCGATAACGACCGTCTCGTCCCTTGGCTGGCGGACCTCGCCGGAGATCGCCTCGAAGAGCTCGCCCTGCCCGTTGCCGGCGACACCGGCAATGCCGATCACCTGGCCGGCGGCAACCGACAGCGAAATGTCACGAAGCGGCACGGCAAAGGGGTTTGCAGGCGCGCGATCGAGATTTGCGACGCGCAGTAGCACCTTGCCATCGGCGGCAGCTACCGTCGTGCGCTCGACGGCGTGGACGTCGGCGCCGACCATCATGCGAGCGAGCGATGCGGCGGTCTCGGCGCGCGGATCGCAGTGCCCGACGACCTTGCCGTGGCGCAGAACGGTGGCGCGGTCGCAGATACGCTTCACCTCGTCGAGACGGTGCGAGATGTAGAGGATCGACTTGCCCTCGGAACGCAGCCGCTCGAGCGTCTCGAACAGCCGGTCGGCCTCCTGCGGGGTCAGGACGGAGGTCGGCTCGTCGAGGATGATCAGGCTTGGCTCCTGGAGGAGGCAGCGGATGATCTCGATGCGCTGGCGTTCGCCGACCGAGAGATCGCCGACATGGGCGTTCGGATCGAGCGGCAGGCCATAGGCTACGGAAAGCGCCCTCGCCTTTTCCGCAATGCTGGCGATCGGCACCGCGCGATCGAGCGATAGGGCGATGTTTTCAGCCGCCGTCAGCGCCTCGAAGAGCGAGAAGTGCTGGAAGACCATGCCAATGCCAAGCTGCCTTGCGGCAGCAGGGCTCGCGATCGTCACCGGCTTGCCGCGCCAGATGATCTCTCCCGACGCCGGCTCGAGCGAGCCGAACAGCATTTTCACCAGCGTCGACTTGCCGGCACCGTTCTCGCCGAGAAGCGCGTGGATTTCGCCCTCGGCGATGTTGAGATCGATGCTGTCACACGCCCTGAGCGAGCCGAAGACCTTCGTCAGGCCTCGCACTTCCAGCAGGCTGCCACGGGTGGCTTGCGTCACCTCGGTCACCACGCCCCCATTGTCGGGCCGTTTTCGGCCTTGTTCTTCGTTCCCGGCGTGCATGCTAGTGCCGCGGTCTCTCGCTGGCAAAGCATGTCCTGACTTGAAAGTGCTTCAATCTTTGGCGACGCCGAAAAAGGCTTACGGGATAAGCACCGTCGTGCCGGTCGTGCGCCGCGCCTCGAGGTCGGCATGGGCCTGCGCAGCGTCCTTCAGCGCGTAGCGCTGGTTGATCGCGATCTTGACGACACCGCTCCTGACGACGTCGAACAAGGCCCCGGCCGACTCTTCGAGTTCGGCACGCGTGCCGATATAGGAGAAAAGCGTCGGGCGGGTCGCATAAAGCGAGCCCTTCTGCGCCAGGAGGTTGATGCTGATCGGCGGGATCGGACCCGAGGACTGGCCGAAGCTCACGAACATGCCGCGCAGCTTGAGGCAGTCGAGCGAGCCTTCGAACGTGTCCACACCGACCGAATCGTAGACGACGTCGCACTTCTTCCCGCCGGTAATCGTCTTCACCTCCTCGACGAAGTTCTGCGAGGAATAGTCGATGACGTGATCAAAGCCGTGTTCCTTCGCCAGCGCGACCTTTTCCGCCCCGCCAGCCGTGCCGATAACGGTCGCGCCGATGTGGCGGGCCCACTGGCCGAAGATAAGGCCGACGCCGCCTGCCGCCGCATGGTAGAGCGCCGTCTCGCCGGCCTTCAAAGGATAGGTGCGGCGCAGGAGATACTCCGCCGTCATGCCTTTGAGCATCATGGCGGCGGCTTCCTCATCGGAAACGCCATCCGGGATCTTCACCAGCTTGTCGGCGGGCATCAGGCGTTCGGTGGAATACGCGCCGATCGCGGAGGCGTAGGCGACGCGGTCGCCGACCTTGAGGCTGTCGACGCCTGCACCGACCTCCTCGACGACGCCGGCTGCCTCATGGCCCGGCGTCAGCGGCAGGCCAGCCGGCGCCGCGTAGAGACCCGTGCGGAAATAGACGTCGAGAAAGTTGAGGCCGATGGCGGTATGGCGGATGCGGACCTCGCCGGCGGCAGGGGCGCCAACGTCCGTATCGTCGTAGGACAGAACCTCGGGGCCACCATGGGCGTGAACGCGGATTGCCTTAGCCATCAACTTCTTTCCTCAATCCAAGTTTCGGAAACGCCTGCATCACGCCTCCGATGACGAACAGGTAAATGCCGGTGAGCGCGATGCCCCAGCGCACGAGATCGGGCGGCGCCATGTCGAAGAGGAGCGCCACGGCGCCCAGGAGACACCAAGCCAGAAAGATCGTCAGGTTCAGCGGCCTCAACCGCACCACGCGCACGGGATGCAGGAAGCTCATCGGGACAAAGGTGAAGAATGCAGACAACAGCACTACGGCGAACGAAACATATTCGCCGGGCTCGATCGCAAAGAGCGTGAAGACCACCATGTTCCAGACAACGGGGAACCCCTTGAAGAAGTTCTCCTTCGTCTTCATGCCGGTGTCTGCGTAGTAGATCGCGCTGGTGACGACGATGATCGCGGCGGAGAGGAAGGACAGACCCGCGCCCATGAAGCCGCTCTGGTAGAGCGCAAAGGCCGGGATCAGCACGTAGGTCACATAGTCGATGATGTTGTCGAGGAGTTCTCCCGACCATGTCGGCAGCACGTGCTTGACGTCGAGCCTGCGTGCGATCGGGCCGTCGATGCCATCGACAAAGAGCGCGAGGCCAAGCCACAGGAACATCGCCGTCCAGCGCTCCTCGCTCGCCGCGACCAATGAGAGGAAGGCGAGAAAGGAACCCGAGGCGGTCAGCAGGTGGACCGAGAACGCGCGGGCCTGCGGCCAAGTGACCTTCTTCTTTGGCCTGGGAATGCGGGCGGCCAGCTTGCGGCGCGTGGGCGTCAGCCTCGTCAAGGCCGCGCCTTCCCGGGCATCCGCGCCTTGCGGCCAAGCCAGATGTCCTTTGCTGCCGTCAAGAAGTGCCCTCGTCTGGCTCGCGGCGGGCCGTTGAGCGACCCCTCACGTCGCCCTATATCGGACCAAATCACCGCTGCAAACGGCTGAAGTGGATAAGGCCATGAATAACGACGATCTCTTGCCTGTTTTCGTCGCCGGTGCCGGACCGGTCGGCCAGATCGCAGCGCTGGCGATGGCCGAGCGCGGCCTGCGCGTGGCGCTCGTCGGGCCATCGCCGAAGGAGAAGGACCGTCGCACCACCGCGCTGATGCAGCCATCGCTCGCGTTTCTTGCCGAACTTGGGCTCAGTGAAAAGATCGAGGCGATCGGCACCCCGCTTCAGCGTATGCAGATCATCGACGCAACCGATCGACTGATCCGCAGCCCGACCGTGACCTTCAGCGCGCTTGAGATCGACGAGCCGCATTTCGGATTGAACCTGCCGAATGCGGATCTGCTCGAGACACTCGACGCTGCCGTTACCGCTTCTGATCTGATCGAGCGGCACGAAGTCGCCGTGACATCCTGGGGCTTCGACACCGATCGCGTTCGAGCGCACCTCGCCGACGATCGCGTCCTCGTCGCTCAGCTCGCAGTCGCCGCCGACGGGCGTGGCTCTCCGGCGCGCGAGGCCGCCGGTATCGAAGGCACGCGGCGCCCACTGCCGCAGGTCGCGCTCGTCCTTTCCTTTGCGCACACGCGCGACCACAATTTCACGTCGACGGAGTTCCATACGCCTTCCGGCCCGTTCACGCAGGTGCCCCTGTCGGGCAAGCGATCCAGCCTCGTCTGGGTCGAGCGGCCGGACCGTGCCGACGAGCTCGCGGCTATGGGCGACGAGGAACTGTCACTGCTCATCGAGGAACGGATGGGCTCGATGCTCGGGCGCGTCACGGTAGAGCCGGGCCGTCAAACCTATCCGCTGATCGAATTCCGCCCGCGCCAGTATGCGCAGAACCGGATCGCACTTGTCGGCGAGGCTGCGCATGTCTTTCCGCCAATCGGTGCGCAGGGCATGAACCTGGGCATCCGCGACGCGCGCGACCTTGCCGAATCGGTGATGGAGAACGTCTTCGATCCCGGCAGCGCAGAGGTTCTTGCCGCCTACCAGCGGCGGCGGCGTATCGACGTCAGCATGCGGTCGCAGGCCGTCAACGCGCTCAACCGGTCGCTACTTTCGGATATGCTGCCCGCCCAGATCGCGCGCAGCGTCGGCCTTGCGGCGATGCGCCGCTTCACGCCTCTGCGGGCCTTCGCGATGCGCGAAGGCCTCAGCCCCGGCGCCGGGTTCAGCGCGCTGTTCCCGTCACGGAAAAAGGTCTGGCGGAAGGATGCCTGACCGCATTGCGTAGAGAAGCACGGTGACGCTTGCGACCGACAGCATGGTCGTGATCAGGACTGAGGCCGAGGCGCGCTCGACCCAGACGCCATATTGCTGGCCGATGACGAAGACATTGGTGGCCGTGGGAAGTCCCGCCAGCAGCACCGCGACGAAGATCCAGTTCGGCGGAAAATCGCCGACGGCGCTCAGGATCACGTAGCAGAGCAGCGGGTGCACGATCAGCTTCAGCGGCACGATGAGGCCGAGTTCGACCGGTACGCGCTTCAGGGGCCGCAAAGCGAGCGTGACGCCCATAGCGAACAGCGCGCACGGCGCCGCCGCCCGCGCGAGATAGTCGAGAAGCTGCGACGCGGCGACGGGCAGCTGCAGCCCGCTGAACGCGAAGATGATGCCGGCGACGGTCGCAATGATGAAGGGATGCAGCACAATCTGTCTCACAACACCGAGCGCGATCTCTGACCGTGTACCGGTCGCCCTACCCCCCATTGCCATCATCATCGGGGCGACGGCAAAATGCGCGATGTTCTCGAGGCAGAAGATGAGCGCTACCGGGACTGCTGCGGCCTCGCCGAACGCGAGCAGCGCGAGACCCGGCCCCATATAGCCGATGTTACCGTAGCAGGCCGCCAAGGCCTTCATGGCGCTCTCGTCGATCCGGTCCTTCTGGATGAAGATCGATACGGCAAACATGATCAGGAAAATCAGATACGTCGCGCCGAGTGCTCCGAAGATGAAGCTGACTTGCGTGAGTTCCTGGACTGGTGTTCGTGCCACGAGCAGGAAGAGCAGGGCCGGCAAGGCGATGTAGATGATGAAGGTGTTCATCCACGCCAGCCCTTCGATCGGCTGGCGCGTGATGCGCGCTACGAGCGCGCCCAGGAAGATCATGCCAAAGAACGGCAGGACGAGACCGATGATATCCGACATGGCCCTCCGCCCGGCTTATCTCAAGCCAGAGGCGCTAGCGTGCGGGTCAGCACCGCGTCAACCCGACGATTGAAAAGCCGGCGAACTTGCCCCAGATACTGGGTCATGGTGGGTTTGACATGACACAGTACAGAACAGCAAAATTCCGGATCGGACAGGTCGTTCGCCACCGGATCTTTCCCTTTCGCGGCGTCATCTTCGACGTCGACCCCGAATTCGCGAATACCGAGGAATGGTACCAGGCGATCCCAGCCGAGGTCAGGCCCCGGCGCGACCAGCCATTCTATCACCTGCTCGCGGAAAACGAGGAGACGGAATACGTCGCTTACGTTTCGGAGCAGAACCTGCTCGAGGACGAGACCGGCCAGCCGGTCCGGCACCCGCAGGTGATGGAGATGTTCGAGCGCAGCACGGACGGCAATTATGCGCCGCGCGAGCGCATGCGACACTGACAATCAGGCAACAAAAAAGGCGGGCCGAGCCCGCCTTTTTCAATGATGCCATGCGATAGCTTACTGGCCGGCCTTCGCGCGCTCCTGCTCTTCGCGGAGCTTGCGGGCAAAGTCCTCGGTGTTCTTCGACACGAAATCCTGCAGCTGGCGCTGGCGCGCCTCGATGTCGGACGCCTGCAGCGCCGGACCGTCGAAGGCAGCCGTGAAGCCCGACAGGCTGATGTTAATCGGGTTCTGCTGGTTCTGGAAGTTGACCGAGGTCAGCGTCAGCTGGCCGCCACGCTTCAGCGTCGCGACGAACTCATCGTTGAGCGGAGCCTCGGCGATGCAGCGATCGGGAAGACAGATCACGTAGTCGAGCTTGCGGGTCTGGCCGCCGTCGATCTGCATGCCGATGCCGGGGGGCACCATGCGGCCGGTCGGAACGGTAACCTGGAAAACGCGGCGATCGACGTTGCCGGAAATCTGGATCAGGCTGACGCCCGTCAGGAGCTGGCCGGAATCGGCAACCATGATGTTCTGCACGTTGCAGACATTCACGTCCTGCTGCTCGCTGCAGGCCTTGAACCAGCCGCGCGGGACTTCCTGCGCATTGGAAACGGTGGCGCCGCCGACGAGCATGCCGGCTGCTGCGGCAGCCATTGCGAGAAGGCGCGACTTCTGGCGAAGTGTGGTGCTCATGTTGCCCAAAATTCCTTTCGATCTTCGAATGCCGGGCGGCCCAGACATCGGCCGGGTGTGTTGACCAAATACGGCAACAGAATGACTCGGCGCCTGTTACACCGGCTCCGCGCGCGAATCCAGTCCTGCGCAGGATCATGCCCTCATCATGTCACAGCGCCCGCGTACGGAGCTTGCAGGCCAGCCGTGCTAGCTTGGCCCGCGAATCGCAGGAAACCGGACCTGGAATGACAGTATTCTCTAAGAGCTTGATCGCGGCCTTCGCTGCCGGCCTCGCGCTCATCGCATCGCCGTCCCGTGCCGAGCCATCGCACGCCATCGCCATGCATGGCGATCCGGCGCTGGCGGCCGACTTCGACGCGTTTCCGTACGTGAACGCGGAGGCTCCGAAAGGTGGTCGGATCGACTATGCTGTCGGCGGCACGTTCGACAGCCTCAACCCGTTCATTGTTCAGGGGGACGCTTCGCGCGGGCTGTTCGACCAGCAGTTCGGCTACAACGTCTTCGAAAGCCTGATGGCGCGCTCGCGCGACGAGGCCTTCACGCTCTATCCGCTGATCGCCGAAACGGTCGAGACCGACGATGACCGGACCTTCGTCGAGTTCGTCCTCGACCCAGCTGCGGCCTTTTCGGATGGCGAGCCGATCGGCGTCGAGGACGTGATCTTTTCGATGGAGCTTCTGCGTGAGAAAGGCCGGCCGATCTATCGCGACTGGGTCAACCGCGTCGAGACGATGGAGAAGGTCGGCGAGCGCGGCATACGCTTCACCTTCAAGCAGCCCGACCGGGAGCTGCCGTTGCTTCTGGCGCTGCTTCCGATCCTGCCAGAGCACGCCACCAACGGCGAGACCTTCGACCGGACGACGCTGACGCCGATGGTCGCCTCGGGACCGTATGTCATCTCCGAGGTGCGCCCCGGCGAGTACGTCCACCTCAAGCGCAACCCGGACTACTGGGCGAAGGACAAGCCGTCCAAGCGCGGCTTCGACAATTACGACGACATCCGCATCTCCTATTTTCGCGACGAGAACGCGATGTTCGAGGCCTTCAAGAAGGGTCTCGTCGACGTCTTCATCGAAACGAGCAGCCCGCGCTGGGCGACCGGCTACGACTTTCCCGCTGTCACCGACGGCCGCGTGGTCAAAGAGACGCTCGAAACCGGCTTGCCGTCCGGCATGTATGGCTACGTCATGAATACGCGCCGGCCCGTCTTCGAGGACGTACGGGTGCGGCGCGCGCTGGCGGACCTGTTCGATTTCGAATGGGCCAACCAGAACCTTTTCTCCGGCAACTACAGCCGGACGCGGAGCTACTATGACGGCTCCGAGCTGTCGGCGGTAGGCAACCCGGCTACCGAGGCGGAGCTCGCGCTACTCGGCGATGCAGCATCCTCCATTCCGCAAGCAATCCTCGATGGCACCTACGCACCGCCGCAAACCGACGGGTCGGGGCGCGATAGGGCGTTTCTCAGGAACGCGCTGGAGCAGTTGCAGGCGGCCGGTTTCAAAATCGAGGGCCGCCAGTTGGTCGGCCCCGACGGTCGTCCCCTCACCTTCGAGATCATGCTCAACGGACCGTCTGGCCAGGCGCTTGCGATGGCATGGCAGCGGACGCTGCAGACGATCGGCATCGAAGTATCGATCCGCGTCGTCGACAGCGCGCAATATCTCCAGCGCCAGCGCACCTATGATTTCGACGTGATGCTGATGACCTACACCTCGTCGCTGTCGCCGGGCGCCGAGCAGATCATGCGCTGGGGCAGCCAGGCCCGAGATCTGGAAGGCACGTTCAACTTCGCGGGCGCGTCCGACCCGGCGATTGACCGGCTGATCCAGGCGCTGCTATCGGCCCGCGACCAGGCGGAATTCGTCACCGCGGTGCGGGCCTATGACCGGCTGCTCCTCGCGAACGCCTATGTGGTTCCCCTATATTACCAGCCGGCCCAGTGGGTCGCCCGCTGGAACCACATCAAGCGCCCGGATGCGGAGCCGGTCTACGGCCCGCAGTACCAGACCTGGTGGCGCGAATGACCGAGGAGGCACGCATGAAGGAAACCCTCACCGTCGACGTCATCTCGGACGTCGTCTGCCCCTGGTGCTATATCGGCCAGAAGCGGCTCGACCGCGCGATCGCGCTGACGCCTGACATCGACGTCCAGGTGCGCTGGCGCCCCTACCAGCTGGACGCTACGATCCCAAAGGACGGTGTCGACCGCAAACAGTACATGATGGCGAAGTTCGGCAGCGCCGAGAAGCTCGGCGAAATCCACCAGCGCGTCACGGCAGTCGGCGCGGGCGAAGGGATCGACTTCCATTTCGACGACATCGCGGTTTCGCCGAACACGCTCGACGCCCATCGGGTCATCCGCTGGGCGCAGACGGCCGGCGACGGCGTGCAGCACGAGGTGGTGAAGCAGCTCTTCTCTGCCTTCTTCGAGGATGCCCGCAATATCGGCGACCCGGACGTGCTGGCCGATGTCGCCGGAAAGGCCGGCATGGACGCAAGGTTTGTCGAGACGCTACTGCCCACGCATGCGGACCGGGAAGAGGTCGAGGGAGAAGTTGCCACCGCCTCGCGCATGGGCGTCACTGGCGTGCCGTGCTTCCTGATCGAAGGTCGCTATGCGGTCATGGGCGCGCAGGATGCCGAGACGCTGGCCGACGCGCTGCGCAAGATCGCGGAGGCCAAGAGCCGCGGCGAACTGGACGACGCCGCCGGCTGATCAGGCTGCCGCCTTCTCCGCCATGCGCGCAAGCTGTGTCATGACGACGGCCGAGCCGGACAGCCGCTTGTCTGCGGTCGGCCAGTCGCGGATAAGCACGACGCTCTGGTCCGGCCTGATCTTGGCCAGCGAACCCTGCTCGGCGATGTAGCGCACCAGCCCTGCCGGATCTGCGAAGTTGCGGTGGCGGAAGTGAATGACGAGACCCTTCGGTCCGGCATCCAGTTTCTCGACATTGGCCTTGCGGCAGAGCGACTTGATGAAGACGATCTTCATCAAATGGTCGACTTCCTGCGGGATCGGGCCGAAGCGGTCGATCAGCTCCGCTCCGAACGCGTCGATCTCTTCCGTCGTCTCCAGTTCGCCAAGGCGGCGATAGAGGCCGAGCCGCAGCTGCAGATCCGGGATGTAGCTTTCGGGGATCATCACCGCGGTGCCGACCGAAATCTGCGGTGACCAGCCTTCCTCGATGACGCCCGGCGTACCCTTCAACTCGGCGACCGCCTCCTCCAGCATCTGCTGGTAGAGCTCGAAACCAACCTCCTTGATGTGGCCGGATTGCTCCTCGCCGAGAAGGTTGCCGGACCCGCGCATGTCGAGATCATGGCTTGCCAGCTGGAAGCCGGCGCCGAGCGTGTCGAGGCTCTGCAGCACCTTGAGGCGGCGGTCGGCGAGATCGGTGAGCTTGCGGTTGGCCGGCAGCGTGAAGAGCGCATAGGCGCGCAGCTTCGAGCGTCCGACCCGGCCGCGCAGCTGGTAGAGCTGGGCAAGGCCGAACATGTCGGCGCGATGCACGATGAGCGTATTGGCTGTCGGAATATCGAGGCCGGATTCGACGATCGTCGTCGACAGGAGCACATCGTACTGCCCGTCGTAGAAGGCGTTCATGATGTCGTCGAGCTCGCCCGGCGGCATCTGGCCGTGCGCGCGGCCGACCTTCAACTCCGGCACCTGTTCGGCCAGAAACTGCGAAACCTCATCGAGATCGTTGATGCGTGGGACGACGTAGAAACCCTGCCCGCCGCGATAGCGCTCGCGCAGCAGCGTCTCGCGGATGACCAGCGGGTCGAAGGGCGAGATGAAGGTGCGCACCGCCATGCGGTCCACAGGCGGCGTGGTGATGAGCGACAGTTCGCGCACGCCCGTCAACGCCAGTTGCAGCGTGCGCGGGATCGGCGTCGCCGAAAGCGTCAGCACATGGACATCGCGCTTGAGATCCTTCAGGCGCTCCTTGTGCTTCACGCCGAAATGCTGCTCCTCGTCGATGATGAGCAGGCCGAGGTTCTTGAAGCTGACGCCCGAGCCGAGAAGCGCGTGCGTGCCGACGACGATGTCGACGGTGCCTTCCGCAATGCCACGCTTGGTCTCGGCAAGTTCCTTCGCGCCGACCAGCCGCGAAGCCTGGCGCACCTTGACCGGAAGGCCGGCAAAGCGCTGAGAGAATGTCTTGAAGTGCTGGCGCGAAAGGAGCGTGGTCGGCACGACGACGGCGACCTGCAGGCCTTCGAGCGCCGCCACGAAAGCGGCGCGCAACGCCACCTCCGTCTTGCCGAAGCCGACGTCGCCGCAGACGAGGCGGTCCATCGGTCGGCCGGCTGAAAGATCGTCCAGCACCGCGTCGATGGCAGTCTGTTGATCCTCGGTCTCCTCATAGGGGAACCGTGCTGCGAACTCGCCATAGACGCCTTCGGCGGGGGTGAGGACCGGTGCAGGCCGCATCTTTCGCTCGGCGGCGAGTTCGATCAGGTGGCCGGCCATTTCGAGGAGGCGGCGCTTGAGCTTGGCCTTGCGCGACTGCCACGCGACACCGCCGAGTTTGTCGAGCACGGCTTCGGACGCTTCCGAGCCATAGCGCGACAGAAGCTCGATGTTCTCGACTGGCAGGAACAGCCGGTCGTCGCCAGCATAGCGGATCTCGACGCAATCATGCGGCGAACCCATCGCCTCGATCGTCTTCAGCCCGATAAAACGACCGATGCCGTGGTCTGCGTGGACGACGATGTCGCCGGGCGCCAGCGACGCGACCTCGGCGATGAAGTCGGACGCCTTGCGATTGCGACGCGCCTTGCGGATCAGGCGATCGCCGAGCACGTCCTGCTCGGCGACGACGGTGAGCGACGAGGTCTCGAAGCCAGTTTCCAGCGGCAGGACGCAGAGCGCGACGGTCTGGTTCGGCAACTTCTCGACATCGGCCAGCGTCGCGGCCAGCTTCAAATTGCCGAGGCCATGCTCGGCGAGGATCTGAGACAGGCGCTCCGTCGAGCCCTCGCTCCAGCCGGCGACGATCACGCGGTGCGACGAGCGGCGCTCGGCGATATGGCCGACGACCGTCTCGAAGACGTTGGTCGAGGGGTCGGCGCGTTCCTCAGCAAAGGTGCGCCCGGCGCGCGAGCCGGCGTGGAGGATGCGCCGCGCGCCGGCCTCGGGTGCGGCAAACGGCGTCAGCTGGAAGGTCGCGCGGTCGGCGGCCGCCGCCTTGACCTCGTCCGGCGTCAGATACAGCCGGCCGGGCTCGACGGGCTTGTAGGGCACCGCCTCGCCGAGGCCACCGGCCGCCGACTGGCGCTTGCGGGCATCGTAGTGGTCGGCGATCAGCTTCGAACGCTCGCCCATCGCCTCAATGGCCAAATGGTCGAAGACGACCGGAACGCCGGGCAGATAATCGAGGACGGTCTCCAGCCGCTCATGGAACAGCGGCAGCCAGTGCTCCATGCCGGCGAAGCGGCGGCCCTCGCTAATCGAGGCGTAGAGCGCATCGTCACGGGACGGCGCGCCGAAGGCCTCGATATAGGCGCGACGAAACCGGCTCACGGCGTCGGGCGACAAAGTCACCTCGCTCATCGGCTCGAGCGCGAAGGCTTTCAGCGTGGCGGTCGTGCGCTGCGTCGCGGCATCGAAGGCCCGGATCGATTCGAGCGTATCGCCGAAGAAGTCGAGACGGACGGGCTCGTCGGCTGCAGGCGCCCACAGGTCGAGAATGCCGCCGCGCACGGCATACTCGCCGACCTCGCGCACCGTCGAGACGCGCTCGAAGGCCGCCCCCTCCAGCCGCGCGACGAGCTTGTTCATGTCGACGCGGCTGCCGGCGCGTGCCGTGAAGACCTGCGCCGCGATGAAGTCCGCCGGCGGCATGCGCTGGAGCATGGCGTTGGCGCTGACGAGGACGACCGCCTTGTGCGGCGTTTCCCGGAGGGCCGCCATCGCAGCCATCGCCGAAAGCCGCCGCGCGGCGGCGTCGGAACCCGGCGAGACGCGATCGTAGGGCAGGCAGTCCCAGGCCGGCAGTTCGAGCACCGGTAGTCCGGGTGCGGCGAAGCGCAGGATGTCGGCAAGCGCGGGGATGCGCTGCCCGTCGCGCGCGACGAAGATCAGTGGTTGGTTGCGATCCTTGCCCGCGGCAAGTTCGGCAAGCACGAAGCCTTCGAAGCCGGTCGCGACCTCGTCGATGATGGCCGCACCCGGCCGGTCGAGCCGGCCGTCGATCCTGTCGATGATGCCCATTCTCGCCTCAGATGCCGGTGGCGGAGGCCGCGATGCGGCCGAAGAGCGGCGACGCGACGCGATCAGGTGTCGGCTTGCGACCCGCGATCCAGTCGAGCAGTTCGGCGTCTGTCTCGTGCAACAGCGCCTCGAACTCCGCCAGTTCCGCGGGTCCGAGATCCTCGATCTCCCGATCCGCGAAGCCGCCCAGGATTAAGTCCATCTCGCGCATGCCGCGATGCCAGGCGCGAAACCGCGCGCGCTTGCGGCGAACCGCCATCTCGTCGTTCTGATTGCTGGGTCTGGTCACGGGACGTCCCGGTTGATTGCGTTGCGCATATAGCGCGCCGGTTGGGCGATGTCAGCCTTTGCGCGGGCGTCCTGCGACACTAGAGTGCGCCGCGATGCGCCCCGCCCTCCTCGATCCCCTCTTTGCCGAAGCGACCAGCCTGCCCGGCGTCGGCCCCAAGGTCGCCGACCTTCTGCGGCGCGTCGTGCCAGGCGACACCTCGGATCGGCCGCTTCGTGTTGGCGACCTGTTGTTCGTGCTGCCGCATTCGATCGTCGACCGGCGCAACCGTCCCGGCATCGCGCATGCGGCCGAAGGCGCGATCGTGACGCTGGAGGTCCGGATCGACCGCCACCAGCCGGCGCCGCGGGGCCGCTCCAACGTGCCGCACCGCGTCATTGCTCATGACGAGACCGGCGAAATCTCGCTCACCTATTTCAACGCCCGCACCGACTGGATCGAGCGGCTGATGCCGATCGGCGAGACCGTGCTGGTGTCGGGCCGCATGGAATGGTTCAACGGCCGGCCGTCCATGGTCCATCCAGACCATGTCGTGCCAATCGCCGATGCCGCCTCGATGCCTGAGGTCGAGCCGGTGTTCCCGGGCACCGCGGGGCTGTCGACCAAGATCCTGCGCAAGGCGATCGCTGCGGCGCGCGAGAAGCTCCCACTCCTGCCCGAATGGCAGGACGAGGCCTATCTGCGCCGCCAGGGCTTTGCCGATTTCGCGTCAGCCCTGTCACGCATCCACGAGCCGCGCGATGCGGTGGACATTGCGCTCGAAAGCCCGGCTCGGCGCAGGCTCGCCTATGACGAGATCCTCGCCGGGCAGCTCGCGCTGGCGCTTGTCCGCTCACGGATGAAGAAGGCGACCGGGCGCTCGCTCGTCGGCACAGGCAGGATCGACAAGGCGATCCGCGACGCGCTCCCCTACCGGCTGACCCAATCGCAGGAGGCAGCACTCGCCGACATCAGGCGTGATCTGGAAGCGCCGGACCGCATGCTGCGGCTGCTTCAGGGCGATGTCGGCTCGGGCAAGACGGTCGTTGCGCTGCTTGCCATGGCGCAGGCAGCGGAAGCCGGCGGACAGGCCGCGCTCATGGTGCCGACGGAAGTGCTCGCCCGCCAGCACGCCGCGACGATTGCCCCGCTGGCCGCGAAGGCCGGCCTCGAAACGGTCATCCTCACAGGCCGCGAGAAAGGTGCGGAGCGTCGGCGCGCGCTCGCTACGATCGAGGACGGCTCGGCGACGATCGTCATCGGCACCCATGCGCTTTTCCAGGAAGGCGTGACCTTCCGCAATCTCGCACTCGCCATCATCGATGAGCAGCACCGATTCGGCGTGCACCAGCGGCTCGCCATGACGGCCAAGGGCCTTTCGCCCGACATGCTGGTGATGACGGCGACGCCGATCCCGCGCACTCTGGTGCTCACGGCCTTTGGCGACATGGACGTCTCGCGCCTGACCGAGAAGCCGGCGGGCCGCAAGCCGATCCAGACCGTCATCGTGCCGCTGGAGCGGCTGTCGGAAATGGTCGAGCGCATGCGCCGAGCCGTCGAGGATGGGCAGAAGATCTACTGGATCTGTCCGCTGGTGGAAGAAAGCGAGGAGACGGACCTTGCCTCCGCACAAGAGCGCTACGAGACGCTGTTGCCGATATTCGGTAACCGCGTCGGCCTCGTCCACGGTCGTATGTCGGGGCCGGACAAGGACGCCGCTATGGCCGATTTCAAGGCAGGACGGACCCGCATCCTGGTCGGCACGACGGTCATCGAGGTCGGCGTCGACGTGCCGGACGCCACTGTGATCGTGATCGAGCATGCCGAGCGCTTCGGTCTTGCACAGCTGCACCAGCTTCGCGGTCGCGTGGGACGTGGCGATGCCGCGTCGAGCTGCGTTCTTCTCTACAAGGCGCCGCTCGGCGAGACCGCGCGCAAGCGGCTCGAGATCATGCGCGAGACCGAGGACGGTTTCCGCATCGCCGAGGAGGATCTGAAGCTGCGCGGCGAAGGCGAGCTGCTCGGCACGCGCCAGTCCGGCACGCCGGGCTTTCTGGTCGCCGACCTGTCCGCCCATGCCGATCTTCTGGAGGCGGCGCGCGATGATGCGCGGTTGATCCTGATGCGCGATCCGGCGCTCAACAGTTCTCGGGGAGAGGCATTGCGGTTGCTGCTTTACCTCTTCGGCCGCGACGACGCCGTGAGGTTGCTCAACGCGGGCTGATCACTCGGCGGCGCGCTGTGGCATCGCCGCGTCGGCGAGTTCCTGCGTGCGCGCATGGTACTCCGGCGAGACCAGGCCAGCGGAGACGATCAGCTTGGCGCCAGCCTCGATCGACATGTCGAGCACGATGACATCCTCTTTCGGCACGTAGAGCAGGTAGCCGGATGTGGGGTTCGGCGTCGTCGGCAGGAAGACAGCGACCGTTGGTCCTGTTTGCGAAGCCAGCCTTGCGGCTACCTCGCCTTCGGCTTCCTTTGCCAGGAACACGAGCGACCAGAGCCCCTTGCGTGGGTACTCGATCAGGCCGACCTTCTGGAAACTGTTGGCGCGCTCCGACAGCACGGTTTCGAGAATCTGCTTCAGCCCGCGATAGATGGAGCGGATCAGCGGCATGCGGTCGAGGATGTTCTCGCCGAGATTGACGATCTGACGGCCGACGAATCCGGCGGTCACGAAACCGACCAGCGTGATCAGCACAAGCGCGACGATGAGCCCGAAGCCGGGAATCGCGAAGGGCAGATAGGTGTCGGGGTTGTAGCGGTCGGGAATGTAGGGCTTCACCCAGGAATCGGCCCAGCCCACAAAGGACCAGGTCAGCCAGGCAGTGATCGCGAGCGGCGCGCACACGATGAAACCGGTCAGGAAGTAGTTCCTGATCCTGGCCATGCCTCTGCTCCTCTTTACAGGTTCCGACATCGAACCACCGCCTGCTTCGCCCCGATCCTAGGAGGGCGGCGCGGCAAACGAAACCACAATCGCGTGTCGGCTATTCGACAGTGACAGACTTTGCGAGATTGCGCGGCTGGTCGACGTCGGTGCCCATGACCACGGCCGTATGATAGGCGAGCATCTGAATCGGCACCGCACTCACGATCGGCGAGACGATCTCGGGCGCATCCGGCATGATGATCGTCTGCATCGTGTCGATCCCGGCGTGCTTCGCACCTTTCGCGTCTGTGATGAGGATGATGCGGCCGCCACGCGCCGCGACCTCCTGCATGTTCGACACGGTCTTCTCGAAGATGCGGTCATAAGGCGCGATCACGATCACCGGCATCTTGTCGTCGATGAGCGCGATTGGCCCGTGCTTCAATTCGCCGGCCGCGTACCCCTCTGCATGGATGTAGCTGATTTCCTTCAATTTCAACGCGCCTTCGAGGGCCAGCGGGAAGTTGGTGTCGCGGCCGAGATAGAGCACGTGACGATACTGTGCGAGTTCGCGGGCCAGCGCCTCGATCTGGGGCTGCAGCTTCAGGGCCTGGTTGATCAGTTTCGGCGCTTCGGCGAGCTGGCGAACGAGCTGCGCCTCTTCCTCGGCCGTGATGCGACCGCGTTCGGACGCAGCACGGACGGCGAGCGCTGCCAGAACCGACAGCTGGCAGGTGAAGGCCTTTGTCGAAGCAACGCCGATCTCGGGACCAGCCAGCGTCGGGAAGATGCCATCCGACTCACGCGCGATCGTCGATTCGCGGACGTTGACCACGGCACCGATCGCGATACCCTCGCGCCGGCAATAACGCAGCGAGGCGAGCGTGTCGGCGGTCTCGCCCGACTGCGAAATGAACAGCGCACCGCTCTCCTTCGATAGCGGCATCTCGCGGTATCGGAATTCGGACGCGACATCGATGTCGACGGGCAGGCGCGCATAGCGCTCGAACCAGTATTTTCCGACGAGGCCTGCCAGATAGGCCGTGCCGCAGGCCGAGACGGCGAGCCGGTCCATCGAGGCGAAGGAGAACGGGCTGTCGCCATGCTTGGCCTTGCCCGAGGTGAAGTCGAGATAGTGGGCAAGCGTGTGCGAGATCACCTCCGGCTGCTCATGGATCTCCTTTTCCATGAAGTGCCGGTAATTGCCCTTGTCGACGAGATAGCTCGTGCCGACCGACTGGCGCCGCTGGCGCTCGACCGGCCTGCCGTCGATGTCGAAGATTTCGACACGGTCACGACGAACGACCGCCCAGTCGCCGTCCTCCAGATAGGTGATGGAGTCGGTGAACGGCGCCAGCGCGATCGCGTCGGAGCCGAGATACATTTCGCCATTGCCGTGGCCGACGGCGAGCGGCGGGCCGTTGCGTGCACCGACGACGAGGTCGTTTTCGGTGCCGAACATGATTGCCAGCGCGAACGCGCCCTGCAGCCGCTTCAACGCGGTATGCGCCGCTTCGACCGGACCCAGCCCCTGCTTCAGCCCGCGCGATACGAGATGCGCGACGACTTCCGTGTCGGTCTGCGAGGAGAACACGTAGCCGTCGGCAATCAGCTCCGTGCGCAGTTCGGCGAAGTTCTCGATGATGCCGTTGTGGACGATGGCAACGTCGCCGGAAAAATGCGGGTGCGCATTGGTCTCGTTCGGTACGCCGTGCGTTGCCCAGCGGGTGTGGCCGATGCCGATCGTGCCGTCGAGCGGCTCGGCAGCAAGGCGCTTCTCGAGATTGACCAGCTTGCCTTCTGCACGACGGCGACCGAGCGCGCCATGTGAGACTGTCGCGACGCCAGCCGAGTCATAGCCGCGATATTCGAGCCGCTTCAGCGCGTCCACGATGAGAGGTGCCACGGGCTGGTTGCCCACGATCGCCACGATACCACACATCGATTCGTAACCCTTTGTCCCCGTCGCCTTGCGCAGATCGATAGCGATCGTGCGGCAGCACCGACATACACATTTGGTGTCGCCCTGTTTCAGGAAAAACGGGCGCTTGTGCGACGGTCTATCAGGGGCGCGTCAAGAAAGGGTGTAGCTCACCGTCCGCCGGATTTGAGCGCCCGAAGCCGCGCGGCGCGGCCTTCCTTCGTCACCTGCCGGGCGCGGCCGAAGGCAAGTGCATCCGACGGCACGTCTGCGGTGACGACACTGCCCGAGGCGACATAAGCGCCGTCGCCGATCGTCACCGGCGCGACCAGCGACGAGTTGGAGCCGATGAAGGCGCCGGCACCGATATCCGTGTGGTGCTTGCCGAAGCCGTCATAGTTGCAGGTGATCGTGCCTGCTCCGATGTTCGCTTTCGCGCCGACGCGGGCGTCGCCGATATAACTCAGATGGTTGATTTTCGCGCCCTCCTCGACCCAGGCGTTCTTGACCTCGCAGAAATTGCCGACCTTCGACTTACGCGCCAGCCGCGTGCCGGGCCGCAGGCGGGCGAACGGGCCGATCTCGGCGTTTTCGCCGACCGTCGCACCTTCCAGATGCGAGAAGGCGCGGATGCGCGCACCGGAGGCCACCTTGACGCCCGGTCCGAACACGATGCTCGGCTCCAGCGTCACGTCGGCCGCGATCTCGGTGTCGAAGGAGAGCTGGATGGTCGCCGGGTCTAGCATCGTCACGCCGGCAAGCATCAGCTGGCGGCGGCGGCGGCGCTGCCAGATGGCTTCGGCCTCGGCCAGTTCCAGCCGCGTGTTGACGCCGAGCGCGTTCTCGAAATCGTCTTCGAGCGCGATGGCGGAAAGACCTTTGACGGCCGCAATGGCGACAGCATCCGTCAGATAGTATTCGAGCTTGGCATTCTCGTTGCCGATCGCATCGAGCAGGTCTAGCGCATGGGCACCCGACATCGCCATGATGCCGGAGTTGCAGAAATCGATCCGGCGCTCTTCGTCCGTGCAATCCTTTTCCTCGCGGATCGCGAGAAGCTTGCCCTTTTCCGTGATGAGACGGCCATATCCTGTCGGTGACGGCGTCCGGAAGCCGAGCACGGCCACATGCGCGCCCGCGGCCAGCGCGGTGCGCAGGCGCGCGACTGCGCCTGAGGTGACCAGCGGCGTGTCGCCAAACAGGACGACCACATCGTCATAGCGCCGCGCGATGGCCTCTCGCGCGGCAAGAACGGCATGGGCCGTGCCGAGCCGCTCGCTCTGGACAAAGGTTTCGACCTCGCCCAAATGCGCGCCGACCGCGGCCTTCACGTCGTCGGCCTGGCGCCCCAGGACAAGCACGACATCGCCCTCGCCATTTGCCTTGGCCGCCAGCCCCACATGCGTCACCATCGGCAGGCCGGCGATCTCGTGCAGCACCTTCGGCCGGCTGCTCGCCATGCGCGTCCCCTCGCCCGCGGCCAGGATCACGGACAGGCAGGTTCGCTTGGTCATGGGCTAGTTTTCCAACGTTGATGGTGGGAGCGATTCTCTGTACCACCGCCCACAGCCCAAATCCATTCGACCCAGTTTTCCCAGAGGATCCGGTTTGTCCAACGGCGCCCAGAGCAGCAGAACACCGGCCTATGTCGTCATGTTGCTGGTCCCGCTCTTCTTCTCGTCGAACGTGGTACTGGGGCGCCTTGTCGGCGGCGACGTGACACCGTTCATCCTGGCCGCATTGCGCTGGAGCGCCGTTGCACTGCTTCTTGCGCCAGTCCTCTACATCTGGCGCCGCGATGTCCTGAAGACATTGCGGACAGCGCCCGGGCTCCTTCTTCTTCTCGGCTTCCTCGGCATGGCCGTCTGCGGCGCAGGCGTCTATTTCGCGCTTCGGCTGACATCGGCAACGAACGGGACGCTGATCTACACGACGTCGCCGGTGATTATCCTCATCCTAGAGCGGTTCTTTCGCGGGCGCCGGATCACGACGCGGGAAGCGATCGGTTCGGCGGTCGCCTTCCTCGGCGTCGCGATCATCGTGCTGCGCGGTAGCCCCGCCGCGTTGCTGGCGCTCGAGTTCAATCTCGGCGACCTCGTCTTCGTCGCCGCGGCAATCGCCTGGGCGGCCTACTCCATCCTTTACCGCAGCCCGGCGCTCTCCGGCCTGCCCAATCTCGCCGGTTTCGCGCTACTGTCGACGATCGGTGCGCTTATGCTGATCCCGGCGGCGCTGATCGAATGGACACTCGGCGGTACGCTGCCGATGAGCACTCAATCGTGGGGCGGGCTCGCTGGCATCGTGCTGTTTGCCTCGCTGCTGGCCTTCACCGGCTTCCAATTCGGAATCATGCGCCTCGGCGCATCGACGGCAGGCGCCTTCATGTACCTGCTGCCGCCTTTCGGTGTCGGCATGTCGGTCCTGTTCCTGGGCGAGACGCTTCAGGCGTTCCATCTCGTCGGCATTGCGGCCGTCACGATCGGGATCATCCTGGCGACGGCACCGGCGAGCTGGTTTCGCGGCGCGCCGCTCTAGCCGAGCTGGCCGAGCGCCGGAAAGGTTTCGAGGAGCCAGAAGGACGCGGTTTGGATGCCGCCGGTCAGGAAGAGCACACCGGCGACCACCAGCAACCCGCCCATCACCTTCTCGACGCGCCCGAGATGCAGCCGGAAACGCTGCAGGAAGCGCATGAACTGGCCCGAGAACAGCGCCGCCAGAAGGAAGGGGATGCCGAGGCCGAGCGAATAGGCTGCGAGAAGCAGAGCCCCCTCGCCTACTGTCTCGCGACCGCCCGCCAAGGTCAGGATCGGCCCGAGGACAGGGCCGATACACGGCGTCCAGCCAAAGGCAAACGCCAGGCCCATCACATAGGCGGCCAGCCCGCCGGCCGGCGCATTGGCAGAAAACCGCGCCTCGCGCGACAGAAACGGAATGCGCAGGATGCCGAGGAAATTCAGACCCATCACGATGATGACGATACCCGCGACGATTGCCAGTTCCTGCTGCCAGGCACGCAGGAAGGCGCCGACCACGGACGCCCCGGCGCCGAGCGCCACGAAGACGGTCGAGAAGCCGAGCACGAAGGCAAGCGCTGCCATCAGCAGCGCGGTGCGGGTCGCCAACGGACGGGACCTGCCCTCGCCGCGGAAATCGTCGACTGAAACACCGGCCATGTAGCAGAGATAGGGCGGGACGAGCGGCAGAACGCACGGCGACAGGAAAGAGATCGCGCCAGCCGCGATCGCGCTCGGATAGCCGATGTCGAAGTCCATCCCGTGATCCTGCCCGTTTCGCGGGCAGCTATAGGACGACGCGCGCCGAAGCGCAAAATCACCTGTGCGTGGCAAACCGTCGCCACAGTCGAAAGCTTCCGAAGAGTTGGCGATCGGCGGTTGACCCGGACAGACGCCCTGCCTATTTTCCGCGCCACTTCAGGCGCCTCCAAAGGGCGCCGTCGGGCGCGTAGCTCAGTTGGTAGAGCAACGGACTTTTAATCTGTAGGTCATGGGTTCGAGTCCCATCGCGCTCACCAAAAGACGTGCATCGCTGCGTTTGAAGCTGCATCGCCGGCCATTCCGGCGTAGGTCTTTGTCCCTCATCTATGGACTTCCAAGACGGATCAGCGATGCGACCGAAGCTCATGCGCACAGCAGCCAGAGTGGCTTTCTATATCTCCGGCATCGCGCGCGACGCAGCGCCTTACGGCCTATTCGAGAAACGACGGCGCGCGCTCTTCGATCAGTTGTCAGAGCAGCCGGACGCAGCAACTGAACTCTTTGGTCGTTGCCGCTACTACAACCGCATGACTCCGGGCGATGAAGCGTTAGCCGCCGGCACAACGCGGTCGATGCCGCTGCGGCGAACCTACTATTATTACGATCTCAAGGTTGATGCGGCCAAGTATTTTGGGCCAGACAAACGCCTCAGCTACGTCTTCGGCGACGTGATTCACGTTCCGAGTCAGCCTGCCATCGTCAAGAGCCGGCCCGTAGCTCATGGCAACGAAAACTCGGTCGTGATGAAGCTAGATCGACTCCGGCACTTCAACCTCCCGAAAGATGTCGTCCGGTACGAAGACAAGCTGCCCTACGCCGTTTGGCGGGGAGCGGCTAACAATCCTGTCCGACTGAGCCTGGTAGAAAAATTCGTTGCACATTCCCACCATGATGTCGGCTTCAGCGGCAGCCGGTTCTTGCATCTCAACAAACGGCCGCTGTCGATCGTCGAGCAGCAAGCTTACCGGTACGTCATCTCGGTGGAAGGGCACGACGTCGCGACCAACCTGAAATGGGTCATGGCATCCAATTCGTTGTGCCTCATGCCCAAACCACGGTTCGAGACGTGGTTCATGGAAGGGTCACTTCAACCAGACGTACATTATGTGGAAGTTCGGGATGATTTTGCGGATCTCGAAGACAAAGTCGCCTACTACGAAGCCAATCCTTCGGAGGCCGCTGCGATCATCGCGCGCGCCCATGCCCACGTAGACCTCTTTCGCGATCGGCATGCCGAGCGCCTGATTTCGCTTCTCGTCCTCCAGAAATACTTCGAGTGTACGGGACAAGTCGTAACCGAGCCGTTTTCGCCATTGCTTTATGGCGGCGAAAGTCAGCGCAGAGTAGGCAACTGACACAGAAATGCGCCCGAAGGCGGCCATTGCGCGTCAAGACCGGTGGATCAGACCTGCTGACCTGCGACTAGGTTTTCCTCTATCGGAGAGCCAGGTCCGGCATCTATCGAACGACGGGCATAGGACCAGCCGTTAAGCGCGAAGGCGTCGCGCTTCTGCAAGTCTTGGGCCTATCGGTGCGCCGCGGCCGATCGCAAGATGCTCCGACATCGGTTGTGCCGTGCGCCGGCGACAGAGCGAGATGCGCAGCAAGCTGCATGACCTCGCTGAAGAGGGCCGCGTCGGCTACCTTCGCTAGCTCAGTTCGCATCTATAAGCAGGCCAGCCCGCCTCGCAGCGGCCACGAAGGCCTTGCGCGCGACCGAGGGCGGCTTCTCGCCGCGCAGAACCTCCACGCAACGCTGCATGGCGATCTTGCGGCGTTCGCAGGTTTTGTCCGGCCATTCGTGAAGAAGGATGACGGCGGCGTGGCTGGTGTTGGTCACGACGCGGATGCGGTCGATGCGGCCGGTCTGCACCGTGACGGGGTTGGCGAAGTACCGCCTGCGTTGGCGCTCCTGCGGTGTGCGCGGCTCGGGTGGCAAGGGTGCGGTCCGCAGGATAAGCGACTTCGGTTGTTCGACGCGGTGTCTTTGGGTCAGCTGCAATCAGGACCTCGTTCGGGCAATGAGCACATTCAAGTTGACGCCCGCAAACACCCCAAGCGTGGCTTAGTTCCGACGACCTGCGACAAAATCTGTTTCCGCTCGCAACCGAACGTGATCTCTGTAAACGACTGATCTGGAACGAGTGTCTAGCGCGAACGTTGTCTGGCACAAGGGACTATTGGCCGCTCGCGCGGCAGATCATTCGCTAGGAGAACCCCATGAAGAAGCTGATGAGCAGCATTTGTGCTATGGCTATGCTTGCGACGGCCGGTTTCGTCGCCCCGGCTGCCGCCCAGTCTATTCCCGTTCCGCAGTCTTTGAACGTCGAACGTATGGCACCAGTCGAGGTGCAGCGCTGGCGCGACGGTAACTGGGAAAACCGCCGCTACCGCGGCGAGCGTCGCGGTGACTGGCGTGGGGGCGACCTTCGTCGCGGCGGTGGCGAGCGCTACTCGTACTACCGGGGGCACCGCGGCTACCGCGACTATCGTCCGGGCTATCGCCGTCACAACGGTTTCTGGTTCCCGGCCGCAGCCTTCATCACAGGCGCGATCATCGGTGGGGCGATTGCCGGTGATTCGGGCGTCCGCGTCCGTAGCTACGGCAGTGCACACGTGAACTGGTGCTCGGATCGTTATCGTTCGTACCGGGCTTCGGACAATACCTTCCAGCCCTACAACGGCCCACGTCGTTCGTGCGTGTCACCATACAGCTGATCCAAGATGGAAAAGGCCCGCTTCGGCGGGCCTTTTTTATGCCTGATCAGGAAAAGCGGGCAATTCGCGGAAGGCGTTTTTTAAGGCGTCGGACCAGCCGGACGAGATCGTCCGGTAGTATGGGTCTTCAGAGGTGAAGCGGCGCTGGTAGCCGACCTTCAACGCATTCTTTTCCAGATACAACATGTCCAGCGGCAACCCGACCGACAGGTTGGACTTGAGCGTCGAGTCAAACGAGACCAGGAGCAATTTGGCGGTCTCGGCGAATGTCAGCGCTTTATCATAGGCTCGAACCAGGATCGGCTTGCCGTATTTGGTCTCGCCGATCTGGAAGAACGGCGTGTCTTCCCCTGCCTCGACAAAATTGCCCTCGGGATAGATCAGAAAAAGGCGTGGTTCGCCGCCCTTGATCTGGCCACCAAGGATGAACGTCGCGCTGAAGGCATCGGCGCGCTGGCCGACCGGCGCAGTGGCCGAGATCACTTCCTTGACGGTATCACCGACAAGACGCGCCGTCTGGAACATCGACGGCGTCTGGAAGATCGAGGGCGCACGCTCGGCCGCAGCCTTCGACCGCTCCTCAAGCAGGCTGACGACCGCTTGCGTCGTTGCCAAATTTCCAGCGGTCAGCAGAACGATCACGCGATCGCCTGGCTTTTCCCAGACATGCATCTTCTTGAACGAGGCGATCGAGTCGAAACCCGCATTCGTCCGCGTGTCCGACATGAACATGAGCCCGCGGTCGATCTTCAAACCCACGCAATAGGTCATGACGAATCCCGGAAAGAGGCAGGTGCGCAGCGATTACTGCTCGACCGTGATCTCGACCGCAAGTTCCTCACGCGCCTGTCCCGTGCGAATACCCGAAACTGGCATGGCCTCGCGGTAATCGAGCCCGGTCGCAACGCGAACATAGCGCTCGTCGGGCGAAATGGAATTGGCCGGATCGAACCCGACCCAGCCGAGCCCCTCGACATGGGCTTCGGCCCAGGCGTGCATGGCGACCTGATCGTCGGACGCGTCCATCTTGAGGTAGCCGCTGACATAGCGCGCCGGCAGTCCCATGGCCCGGGCAGCCGCGAGGAAAAGGTGCGCATGGTCCTGGCAGACGCCATGGCCAAGCGCGAGCGCCTCTTCCGCAGTCGTCGTGACCGCGGTCGTCCCTGTCTCGTAGACGACCCTGTCGGCAATGGCCTGCGTCAGCGCGTGGAGGCGGTCCAGCGTGTCGCTCGGCTCGAGCGAAGCTATGAGGTCCTTTACGCCCTGACCTGCCTCCGTAAGCGACGTCGAGCGCTGGAAGAGCCACAACGGCACGAACCCGTAGCGCATGCCGAGTACGCCGGCCGTGTCTCTCGTCTCGACCGAGCCGCGCGCGACGAGTTCGATCTCGCCCGAGCCCTGCCCGATCGAAAGCAGGCGCGTGTCGTTTCCGTTGTGGTCGACGTAGCGCACTTCCTCTTTCGCTCCGGCGATCTCCAGCGTCCAGTCGATCACCTTCTGCGTGGGGCCGCTGAGTGGGACTGCCCGGATGCGCTGCAGCGCGTAGGCCGGCGGGGCATCGTAGGTGTAGCGGGTCCGGTGGACGATCTTCAGCAGCATGGCGGCCTCAGAAGAACCGGTAGTCGCGGGCAATTTCGTCGCCGAGCGCATTGTTGCGGTCGATGAAATCGCCAAGGAACTCGTGCAGGCCGAAATCGAGCACCGTATGGATGGTCGCGTCCGTCAGCTTGCGATGGGTCGCCTGGAACGTGCGGTGACAACCGGGACTTTCACCGTAGTCGTCTGCCAGCGAGGACAGGCTCTCCTCGATCATCCGGTAGCAAAAGGCGAGCGAGCGGGGCATGCGGCGGTTGAGGATCAGGAAGTCGGCGATGTTCACCGGCTTGTACTCCGCCTCGTAGACCCAACGATAGGAACGGTGGGCCGAGACCGACCGAAGGATCGATTCCCACTGGTAATTGTCGAGCGACGAGCCGACCCAGGCGACCGACGGCAGCAGAACGTAGTATTTCACGTCGAGGATGCGAGCCGTATTGTCGGCGCGCTCAACGAAGATGCCGAGCTGCGTGAAATCGAAAATCTCGTTTCGCAGCATGGTGCCGTGGAAGGCGCCGCGGATCAGCGCTGTCTCACGCTTGATGGCATCGAGCAGGCGAGGCAGGTCACGCTGGTCAAACGGCATGGCGAGCATGCGCTCGAAGGCCATCCAGGCTTCGTTGATCGATTCCCATGTTTCGCGGGTCAGCGCGGTGCGAACCATACGGGCGTTAACACGCGCGGTCTCCATGGAGCCGAGCACGCTCGACGGGTTCGAGCGGTCGCGCAGCAAGAAGTCCGAGACGGCCTCGGCCGTGTAGGCCTTGTGCTTGGCCTCGAACGCGGTCGTCGCGCCGGCGCTGATGACGACGGACGTCCATTCCTCGGTGGCATTTTCGGTGCGCGTCAGCGCCAGCCGCAGGCCGGCATCGACAAGGCGGGCCATGTTCTCGGCTCGCTCGATGTATCGGCCCATCCAGTAAAGGCCGTTGGCGGTGCGTCCAAGAAGCATCAGGGTCTCCGGCAGTCGGCAAGAGGCAGTCGGCAGTCAACTCGATCCGATCCCGCCGGTAATGACATCAACGACTGCATTAGTTCCGACCTCTCCGGCTGCCGTTTGCCTCTTGCCGACTGCCCCCTTCTAGTCATCCAGCACCCATGTGTCCTTGGTGCCGCCACCCTGCGAGGAATTGACGACGAGAGAGCCCTCCTTCAGCGCGACGCGCGTCAGCCCGCCGGGCACGATGCGCACGCGGTCGGACACGAGGACGAAGGGGCGCAAATCCACATGGCGCGGCGCAAGGCCGGCCTCGGTCAGGATCGGGCAGGTTGAAAGCGCCAGCGTCGGCTGGGCAATGTAATTGGTCGGGCGCGCCTTCAGCTTCTCGGCAAACACTTCGCGTTCGGTCTTCGAGGCCGCCGGTCCGACCAGCATGCCGTAGCCGCCGGAACCGTGGACCTCCTTCACGACGAGCTCGGAAAGATGCTCCAGCACGTATTTCAAGCTGTTCGGTTCTGAACAGCGCCAGGTCGGGATGTTGCCGAGGATCGCCTTGCGGCCGGTATAGAACTCGATGATGTCCGGCATGTAGGAGTAGATCGCCTTGTCGTCGGCGATACCGGTGCCAGGCGCGTTCGCGATCGTGATGTTGCCGGCGCGGTAGACATCCATGATGCCGGCGACGCCGAGCACCGAATCCGGATTGAAGGTGAGCGGGTCGAGATAGGCATCGTCGACGCGGCGATAGAGGACGTCGATCGCCTTGTAACCCTCGGTCGTACGCATCGCCACGCGCCCGTCGACCACACGCAGATCCTGCCCTTCGACGAGCTCGACGCCCATCTGGTCGGCCAGGAAGGCATGTTCGAAATAGGCGGAGTTGAAACTTCCCGGCGTCAGGACGGCGATGGTCGGCGTATCGCCAACTGAATTCGGCGCGACGGCGGAGAGCGACTGACGCAAAAGCTGCGGATAGTTCTCGACCGGCATGACGCGGATGCGCTGGAACAGCTCCGGGAAGAGCTGCATCATCGTCTCGCGGTTCTCGATCATGTAGGACACGCCCGAGGGGGTACGGGCATTGTCTTCCAGCACGAAGAAATCGTTCTCGGCCGTGCGCACGATGTCCGTGCCAACGATGTGCGTGTAGACGCCCGCAGGAGGGCGCATGCCGATCATCTGCGGCAGGAACGCCTCGTTGTTGGCGATCAGTTCGCGCGGGATGCGCCCTGCCCTGATGATCTCCTGGCGATGGTAGATGTCGTCAAGGAAGGCGTTAAGCGCCTGCACGCGCTGCTCGATGCCCTGCGTCAGGCGGCGCCATTCGGCGCTCGACAATACGCGCGGCACGATATCGAACGGGATCAGCCGCTCGGCGGCCGCTTCCTCGCCATAGACGTTGAAGGTGATGCCGGTTTTGCGAAACACGCGCTCCGCATCGCGCATCTTTTCGGTGAGGCGGATCGGCTCCTGGTCCTGGAACCATTCGTCATAGGCCCGATACGGACCACGCACGGCGTCCCCGGCCGGGCGCATTTCGTCAAATGCCGTCACGCACCAACTCCCATTGCACTGTCATTTCAATGAGCCCCCCCAGGAAACGCAAGGCTTTTCTCAAATTGAACGTCTTGAGGGAGCGGAAGTTGCGGAAGGTGCCGAACCTTTGGGCAACTTTGGGTGCTCGCAGCCCTCAGGCAGGGCACTAGCCGGTCTCACAGACGTGAAACCGCTTTCTGACAAACTGCGTATAGATTCGAGTGAGGCCCGCCAGCAGGGCGCGGCCGTCCCGGGGCAATGGAGGGCATGACATGCGTGGAGCAGTCGCGGCAACCCTGACGGCATTCTGGCTGGCGGCGTCGCCGGCCAGTGCCAATGATGCCTATTTCGAAGCGGCGCAAACTGTCATTTCAGGTCAGTTGAACGCCTTCCAGTCCGGCGACGGCAGCACCGCCTATTCCTTCGCCGCGCCCAACATCAAGCGCATCTTCCCGACCGAACAGGCCTTCATGCGAATGGTCCAATCGGCCTATCCGCAGGTCAACAGCCCGCGCAGCTACAGTTTCGGCCGCGCGCAGATGACCGGCCCCGGCACGCTGGCGCAACAGGTGCTGATCACGGGGCGGGACGGCAAGGAGTACGAGGCCGTCTATACGCTCGCGCTGCAGGACGATGGCACGTTCCGGATTACAGGCGTGCACCTTCGAGCGGCAACGACGATCGGCGCCTAGCTGTCGAGGAGGCCGAAGGCGTTCATCGCCATGACGGTGCCGCCAGCAACGGCCGCGGTCACTGTCGCGCCCCATAGCGTGTCGACTACGGCGATGACTTCGTCATAGCCGCGAAGGACGGCGAGGTTGGTGCCGTTATAGGTGAGATAGGCGAAGAAGCCGAACAGCGCGCCGTTTAGGGCAGCGACCTGCCACGAACGCTCCGCCATGCCGACAGAAATCGCGAAGTAGACCGCACCCATGATGTAGACCGCGTAGAAGACGGCGGCCACGCCCCACCGCGGCTGGTCGAGCATCAGATCGCCCATGCGCGAGACGTAGAAGTTGCGCGCGACGATGCCGAGCCAGATGCCGTCGAGGATCAGGAAGATCACGAGCGCGATGCCGTAGGCGTAAGCGTATTTCATGGAGGTCCCCGCAGGATATGCCGAGCGCGCCTGCGATCGGTTCCAAGCCTCCTCTACGCGCAGGGCCCCGTTTCGGTTTCATTGCTGAACCTAACGCTCACACCGTCGGCAGGTCACCTCGGGCCCAGGTCTCGGTGATCTCCCCTGCCCGCTCGGCAAACCGGCCTGCCTCGATCGCGGCGCGGATGTCGGCCATCAGGCTCTGGTAATAGGCGAGGTTGTTCCAGGTCAGCAGCATCCCACCGAGCGCCTCGCCGGACTTGACCAGATGGTGGAGATAGGCGCGGCTGTAGTCGCGCGCGGCAGGGCAATCGCTCTCTTCGTCGAGAGGGCGCGGATCCTCGGCGTGGCGGGCGTTCTTCAGGTTGATCTTGCCGTGCCGCGTATAGGCGAGGCCGTGCCGGCCGGCCCGCGTCGGCATCACGCAGTCGAACATGTCGATGCCGCGCGCAACCGACTTCAGGATGTCGTCGGGCGTCCCGACGCCCATCAAATAGCGGGGCTTTTCAACGGGCAGTTCGGGACAGGTCGCTTCGAGCATCTCCAGCATGACGGCCTGCGGCTCGCCCACGGCGAGACCGCCGACGGCGTAGCCTTTCAGGTCAAGCGCGCGCAGCGCCTGCGCGGATTCCACGCGCAGCCTTGCGTCGTCGCCGCCCTGGACGATGCCGAACATCGCCTTGCCCGGTTGCTCGCCGAAGGCCACACGGCAGCGCTCGGCCCAGCGCAGCGAAAGCTGCATCGCGCGCTCGATTTCGTCACGGCTAGCCGGCAGAGCGACGCATTCGTCGAGCTGCATCTGGATGTCCGAGTCGAGCAGACCCTGGATTTCGATCGAGCGTTCCGGCGACATCTCGTGGACCGCCCCGTCGATATGCGAGCGGAAGGTCACGCCTGCCTCGCGCACCTTGCGCAGGCTCGACAGCGACATGACCTGGAAGCCACCGGAATCGGTAAGAATTGGATAGGGCCAGCGCGCAAACTCGTGCAGCCCGCCCAGCCGCGCCATGCGCTCCGCACCCGGCCGCAGCATTAGATGGTAGGTGTTGCCCAAGATGATATCGGCGCCAAGATCGCGCACCTGGTCGAGATACATCGCCTTGACGGTGCCGGCTGTGCCGACCGGCATGAAGGCCGGCGTGCGCACCGTGCCGCGAGGCATCGTGATCTCGCCACGCCGGGCCTGCCCGTCGGTCGCGAGCAGCGTGAAGGTGAAGGGTTGGGTCATCGACTGGTCCTGCCGCGCGATGCGGTCACTGCTCAGCCTGCCGGAAAAGCAGGCTGGAATCCCCGTAGGAATAGAAGCGGTATTCGTTTTCAACCGCATGCGCATAGGCCGCGCGCATAGTTTCGAGGCCGCTGAAGGCGGAGACCAGCATGAACAGCGTCGAACGCGGCAGATGGAAGTTGGTCATGAGGATATCGGCGGTGCGGAACCGATAGCCGGGCGTGATGAAGATGTCCGTCGCGCCGGACCATGCCTGGATGCGCCCATCGGCGTCCGCTGCGCTTTCGAGAAGGCGCAGCGAGGTGGTGCCAACCGACACGATCCTGTTGCCACGGGCGCGCGCGGCATTGAGGGCATCGGCCGTCTCTTCGTCCACATAGCCGATCTCCGCATGCATGCGATGCTCGGTCGTATCGTCAGCCTTTACGGGCAGGAACGTGCCGGCGCCCACATGCAGCGTGACGAAGCGGCGCTCGATGCCGGCCGCGTCGAGCGCGTCCATCAGGCGCGGCGTGAAATGAAGCCCGGCGGTCGGCGCTGCGACGGCGCCTTCCTCGCGCGCATAGATCGTCTGGTAGTCGGCGCGATCGCGCTCGTCCTCGGGTCGCTTGGAGGCGATGTAAGGCGGCAGAGGGATGTGGCCGACCATATGCAAGGCTTCGTCCAGCGCAGGGCCCGAGAGGTCGAAGACGAGCACCGCTTCGCCCGCCTCCCCCTTCTCGGCGACCGTCGCGTCGAGCGTGCCTGTCAGGCAGAGATTGCCATCGTGCCCGAAGGAGATGCGCTCGCCAACGGCGACGCGCTTCGCGGGTCGCAGGAAGGCTTTCCAGCGGTCAGCGCCGACGCGCATGTGCAAGGTCGCCTCCACGGTCGCTGTCGCCTCGCCGCGGCGGCGGGCGCCGCGCAGCTGAGCGGGAATGACCTTGGTGTCGTTGAAGACGAGAACGTCGCCGGGCGAGAGCAGTGACGGCAGATCGATGACCCGGTAATCGGCCAACGCGCCGTCGCGCACGACGAGCATACGCGCCTCGTCACGGGGTTCGGCTGGTCTCAGCGCGATCCGGTCCTGAGGCAGTTCGAAATCGAAAAGGTCTACGCGCACGGCTCGCTATGGTCCGACGCAGGTCACGGCCCAGGCGCCGACGCCAGCAATGCGCAGCGTGCCGGCAAGTGCGTAGTCGTCTTCTTCCATAGCCCGAAAGAGCCTGATTTCGGCGATGACCCGCTCGACGTTCGGATCTGTGAGGTCGACCCGCAAGGTCTCGTCGTCGCCAAAAGCCTGGCCGGAGATCACCGGCTCGCCCTCGCCTTCCAGCGTCGACCAGACGGCGTCACCGGCGCGCAGATGCGCGCCGACGACGGCCGTGATCGGGAGATTGCCGAGAGAGAGATCGACGGATGCGTCGCCCTCGGCACTCGCACAGCCGATCGACGACGTCGCGGCGGCAGGGCCGGCGAGAAAGACGACGATCGGAAGCGCGAGGGTGAACCGCATGGATCAGGCAGTGGCGTCAGCGGCGACGCGCATGGAGACGATCGAATCCGGATCCTGCACCGGCTCGCCGCGCTTGATCTTGTCGACGTTTTCCATGCCTTCGATGACCTGGCCCCAGACCGTGTACTGCCGGTTCAGGAAGCCCGCATCGCCGAAGCAGATGAAGAACTGCGAGTTGGCCGAGTTCGGGTTCTGCGCGCGCGCCATGGAGGCGGTGCCGCGGCCGTGGTTCGCGTTGGAGAATTCAGCCTTGAGGTCCGGCTTGTCGGAGCCGCCCATGCCGGCGCGGGCCGGGTTGAAGTCCTTGCCGCCGCTCTTGCCGAACTTCACGTCGCCGGTCTGCGCCATGAAGCCGTCGATCACGCGGTGGAAGACGACGCCGTCATAGGCGCCTTCGCGTGCAAGTTCCTTGATGCGCGCGACATGGCCGGGAGCGAGGTCGGGATAGAGCTCGATCACGACATTGCCCTGGGTCGTCTCGAGCAAGAGCGTGTTTTCCGGGTCCTTGATGTCAGCCATTGGGCAGAAGCCTTTCCTGTTTATTGCTGGTCGGCGGCGATGTGCACCGAGATCATGCGGTCGGGGTCGGTCACCGAGCCGTTGGCGGCCGGGTTGCCGCGCTTGATGGCGTCGACGCTCTCCATCCCCGACACGACCTGGCCGATGACGGTGTAGTTGTTGTTGAGCGGATCGGCCGGCGCGAACATGATGAAGAACTGCGAGTTTGCCGAGTTCGGATCCTGGGCGCGGGCCATGCCGACCGTGCCGCGCACGAAAGGCTCGGCAGAGAACTCTGCCGGGATGTTGGCGAGCTGCGAGCCGCCGGTACCAACGAGCTGGCTGTTATAGCCCTCCGCCATGTCGCCATAGCGCACGTCGCCAGTCTGGGCCATGAAGCCCTCGATCACGCGGTGGAAGGCCACATTGTCATAGGCGCCTTCGCGCACCAGCGCCTTGACCTGCTCGACGTGGCGCGGCGCCAGGTCCGGACGCAGCAGGATCTCGACTTCGCCGTTCGTAAGCTCGATGACCATGGTGTTTTCAGGATCGGCCATCGCGGGCGCGACAGCGAGGCCGAGAGACAGCACGGCCGAAGCAACCATCGTCTTGAAGGTCGTACGCATTTGGGAAAGGCTCCTCACGAATTCCTGGAGGCGAACTTCGCCTTGAGAGCGAGATCGACGTTTTCGGGAACGAAGGGCGCGACATCGCCCCCCATCGAGGCAATCTGACGGACGAGTGTGGCCGTAATCGTGCGGACAGAGGGGCTGGCGGGCAGAAACACTGTCTGCAGGCTTGGCGCCATCACTTCGTTCATGCCGGCCATCTGCATCTCATAGTCGAGATCGGTACCGTCACGCAGGCCGCGGATCATGATCGTTGCGCCGTGGTGCTTGGCGGCATCGACGAGAAGGCCGCGGAAGGCAACAACTTCCAGCTTCGACGCGTCGGCAGCGATCTCGCGGTTCGCCCAGGATTCGATCAGCTCGACGCGCTCCTCGAAGGTGAAAAGCGGCTGCTTGGAGGCTTGGACGCCGATGCCGACGATGATCCGGTCGGCGATCGTCAGCGCGCCGCGCAGCACGTCGAGGTGGCCATTGGTGAGCGGGTCGAACGATCCGGCATAAAATGCGGTGCGGCTGGTCATGCCGGGCTTCTAGCCGCAGCACCGCCGCAAGGCAATCGCTGCCGGCATGGTGAACCGTACATGAACGACCTCCTCAGTGTCCGTTAAGTCGTCTCACGGCAATGTGAGTGCATCGAAGGTGAAACCAAATCGCATCCACCTCGTTGTTAGGACCAAGGAGAGCCCACCATGATGATCTTCATGCTCGCAGCCGCCATGACGCTCGCAATGCTGATCGCCACCGTTCTCGGTCTTCGCGAAGAGGCCGATCGCGTCCGTGTCGAAACGCGCCGCCGCCGCGTCAATCGCTATGGAATGTACTGAAATCCCCTGCCCAGCGTACCCAGAGTAATCGTGTAAAGCGTAAGGGCGACACCATCGGTGTCGCCCTTTTTACTTGCGTTGAACTTGCGACAGTCTTCAATCAGGCATTCTGATCCGTCGGTGGCGTCTGCTCCACCGCAGCCTGCTCGACACCATCCGCCTCGGCCTGCGGCTCAGGAATCCGCTCCACGGATACAACCTTCTCACCATCGCCGGTGTTGAAGATCGTGACACCTTTGGTGGCGCGGCTGGCGAAGCGGATGTTCTTCACGGGCACACGGATCACGGTACCGCCGTTCGAAACCATCATGATCTGGTCGTCGTCGCCTACCGGGAAGGCCGCAACCAACGGACCGATCTCGGCGGTCTTGGACAGATCGGTAGCTCGAATGCCCTTCCCGCCGCGGCCGATGACGCGGAAATCATAGGACGACGATCGCTTGCCATAACCGAATTCGGTGACAGTCAGAACGAACTGCTCATGGGCCCTCAGGAACTGGTACCGCTCCTCGGATAGGTCGGCATCTTCCACCACTTCCTCGTTCGTCAGCTCGATATCCTCATCGCCATCGATCGGTTCAGCCGACGCAGCCTTGCGCTCGAGGATTGCGCGCTTGAGATAGGCAGAGCGCTCGGACGCGTCGCTCTCAACATGCTCGAGGATCGTCATCGAGATCGCTGTATCGCCGTCGGCGAGCGAAATGCCGCGGACGCCCTGCGAATCACGACCCTTGAAGACGCGGACGTCGGTCACAGGGAAGCGGATGCACTGCCCGCTGGACGCGGTGAGCAGGACATCGTCGTTTTCGGTGCAGGTGTAGACGGCGAGGATTTCGTCGCCATCCTCGTCGAACTTCATCGCGATCTTGCCGTTGCGGTTGACCTGCACGAAGTCCGACAGCTTGTTGCGGCGAACGGTGCCACGGGTCGTCGCGAACATCACGTCCAGTTCGCCCCAGCTCGTCTCGTCTTCCGGAAGCGGCATGATCGACGTGATCCGCTCGCCCTGCTGAAGCGGCAAAAGGTTGCGCAGGAACTTGCCGCGCGACTGGGGCGTGCCGATCGGCAGGCGCCAGACCTTTTCCTTGTAGACGATGCCGCGCGAGGAGAAGAACAGGATAGGCGCGTGCGTGCTCGCCACGAACAGTCGCGTGACGAAATCCTCGTCCTTGGTCGACATGCCGGAGCGGCCCTTGCCGCCGCGCGCCTGGGCCCGGTAGATCGAGAGCGGGACGCGCTTGATGTAGCCCTCATGCGTGACGGTGACGACCATGTCCTCGCGCTGGATCAGGTCCTCGTCGTCCATGTCGGCGCCGCCATCGGTGATCACCGTGCGGCGTGGCGTCGCGAACTCGTCGCGCAGCGAGGTCAACTCGTCCTTGACGATCTGCTGGATGCGGGCGCGCGAGGACAGGATGTCCAGGTAGTCCTTGATCTGCGCGCCGATACCGTTCAGCTCCTCGTCGATCTCGTCGCGGCCGAGCGCGGTGAGGCGCTGCAGGCGCAGGTCGAGAATGGCGCGCGCCTGCTCCTCCGACAGGTTGTAGGTGCCATCGTCGTTGATGCGGTGGCGCGGATCGTCGATCAGCTGGATCAGCGCCTCGACGTCGGACGCCGGCCAGCGGCGCGTCATCAGTTGATCGCGTGCGGTCGCTGGATCGGGCGCTTGCCGGATGAGGCGGATGACCTCGTCGATGTTGGCAACGGCGATCGCAAGGCCGACGAGCACGTGGGCGCGGTCGCGCACCTTGCGCAGCAGGAACTTGGTGCGGCGGCTGACGACGTCCTCGCGGAACCAGATGAAGGCCGCCAGCATGTCGAGCAGCGTCATCTGCTCCGGCTTGCCGCCGTTCAGCGCCACCATATTGCAGCCGAAGGAGGTCTGCAGCGGCGTGTAGCGGTAGAGCTGGTTGAGCACGACGTCGGCAACGGCATCGCGCTTCAGCTCGACGACGACCCGGTAGCCCTGGCGATCGCTTTCGTCGCGAATGTCGGAGATGCCCTCGATGCGCTTGTCGCGTACGAGTTCGGCCATCTTCTCGATCATCGAGGCTTTGTTTACCTGGTACGGGATCTCCGTGACGATGATCGCTTCGCGGTCGTTGCGGATCTGCTCGATATCGACCTTGCCGCGCATCAGCACGGAGCCGCGGCCCGTCGAATAGGCGCTGTAGATGCCCGAGCGGCCGAGGATGAGACCGCCAGTCGGAAAATCCGGACCCGGAATGATCTCCATCAGGGTCGGCAGGTCGATCGCCGGATTGTCGATCAGCGCGATGCACGCATCGACGACTTCACCAAGGTTGTGCGGTGGGATGTTGGTCGCCATGCCGACGGCGATACCGCCAGAGCCGTTGACGAGCAGGTTGGGGAACCGCGCCGGGAGAACCTTCGGCTCTTCGCCGGCCGAGTCGTAGGTCTCCTGGAAGTCGACCGTATCCTTGTCGATGTCCTCGAGAAGCTCGTGAGCGACCTTCGTCAGCCGCGCTTCGGTGTAGCGCATGGCCGCGGGCGGATCGCCGTCGATCGAGCCGAAATTGCCCTGCCCGTCGATGAGCGGCACGCGCAGCGACCAGTCCTGCGCCATGCGCACCAAGGCGTCATAGATCGAGGCATCGCCATGCGGGTGGTATTTACCCATGACGTCGGCGACCGGACGCGCCGACTTCACGTATTTGCGGTTCCAGTGATAGCCGCTCTCATGGCTTGCATAGAGCAGGCGGCGGTGCACCGGCTTCAGACCGTCCCGAACGTCCGGCAGCGCGCGGCTCACGATGACGCTCATGGCGTAGTCGAGATAGGAGCGCTGCATTTCCTCCACGATCGACACCGGATCGATGCCCTCAGGCAGGTCTCCGGGTCCGCGCGGCTTGGTCTGGTCAGTCAATTCGGGTCACACTCATCGTGAGGAATCGGTTCTTTCTTATATAGGACCGAACCCTGATTCTCCAAACCGTCGGCCTGTGCGGAAGCGCGCGTTTATCCTTTTGTTTCAACGACTTATTGCCCGTCCGGTATTTTCCACAGACAGGCGGTGGTTCGACAGCGCGTTTCGCTGCCAAACTGGCGTGAAAACCTGCAATGCGGTAGGCAGTTACAAAGGCATCAGGGAGGGGCAAATGCCGACGACGGACGCGCTGTTGAACGCCCTCCTCACCATGCTGGTGACGATCGACCCGCCGGGTCTGGCGCCGCTTTTCCTGGCCGTCACGCGCGGCATGAACCGTACCGAGCGCATGCAGGTAGCGGTGCGCGCCAGCCTGATCTCGTTCCTGGTCTTAGTGCTGTTTGCCGTTGCAGGTGCGGCGATCCTGACGGTCTTCGGAATCACCCTGCCGGCCTTCCGTGTGGCAGGCGGACTGCTGCTCTTCGTCATCGCCTTCGAGATGATCTTCGAACGTCGTCAGGAGCGGCACGAGAAGAGCGCAGAACGCGCCATAACGACAGATATGATCCGCAACATCGCCGCGTTTCCGCTGGCAATCCCGCTCATCGCGGGACCCGGCGCAATTTCGGCCGCTGTGCTTACGGCCGGCATCTTCGAGACGTGGACCGGCGTCGGGATGCTCGTGCTGATCATCGCGCTGTGCATCGGCGCGACGTTTCTCGTCTTCGTGCTGGCGGAGCGGATCGACCGGTTCCTTGGCGAAACCGGCCGATCGATCCTGACGCGCCTTCTCGGCGTGATCCTCGCCGCTCTCGCCGTCCAGTTCGTGGCAGACGGCATCAAGGCGCTGATCTCGGCCTAGACTACTCGGCCGGGGGCGCAGGCTCTGCAGGAGCCTTCGCTGCTTCCTGGATCATCGTGTTGATCTGCTGTGCGAGTTCCGGATTGCCTTGCGCGGTCTCGATGACCTGGTTGTACTCCTCGACGGTGATGCCGCCCGAGTTCTCGACTGCCCCGACCATGGCTTCGCCGGCCTGCTGTCGAACCTGCTGCTGCTCTTCTTCGGACCCTGCGGCGGCAAGCTGCGGCGCATAGGTGCGGTTGATCTGGTCAACCTGGAGGAAGGCGACAACGAAGGATTGCAGCTTGCCGTCGTCGTAACTGGCCGTTGGAGCGGCAGCTGGTGCCTCCATCGTCGACGGCGCCTGCGGCGCTTCAGTCTGGGCATGCGCCGCGGCGATCGGGCCTGCGATAAGAGCTGCGGCAGCAAAAGCGAGCGTGGAAAGGCGGAAAGTCATGAAGGAAGCTCCAAATGAAAGGTGTCGGACGAAGACTGCCGTGGGCAACCTTCGCGTGCCGGCATAACCGAACACGCAACCGTGACCGCGATCTGTCCAAGATGTGGCGGGGCGTTCACGTTGGTCTCGCCGGCGAGACACGGTGTGAGGCATGCGGGCTTCTTGATCGCCAAGGCCCGCCGTGCCACATCTGCGGCTTGTCAAGGACATAGCCATGGTTACCTATCTCGAGGCAGATGCCCTGCCCGCACGCAATACTGGCCAGATCCGGCTATACGGCCCGGATGCCTTCGAAGGCATGCGCAAGGCCTGCCGACTGACGGCGACTTGCCTCGACGAACTCGCCGGCATGGTCGAGCCAGGCACGACCACCGAAGCGATCGACAAGTTCGTGTTCGAATTCGGCATGGGTCACGGCGCGCTTCCGGCGACGCTCAACTATCGCGGCTACACCAAGTCGTCCTGCACTTCGATCAACCACGTCGTCTGCCATGGCATTCCCGATTCCAAGCCGCTGCGCGAAGGCGACATCGTCAACATCGACGTCACCTACATCCTCGACGGCTGGCATGGCGATTCCAGCCGCATGTACCCGGTCGGCCAGGTGAAGCGCGCAGCCGAGCGCCTGCTCGAAGTCACGCATGAATGCCTCATGCGCGGCATCGCTGCTGTGAAACCCGGCGTGCGAACGGGCGCAATCGGCGCGGCGATCCAGTCTTATGCCGAGGCCGAGCGCTGTTCGGTCGTGCGCGATTTCTGCGGCCATGGCGTCGGTCTTCTGTTCCACGACGCGCCGAACATCCTGCACTACGGCAGCCCAAACGAAGGCGTCGAGATGCGGGAAGGCATGATCTTCACGATTGAACCCATGATCAATCTCGGCCGGCCGCACGTGAAGGTGCTCGCCGATGGCTGGACCGCCGTGACGCGCGATCGGTCACTCTCGGCGCAATATGAGCACACCGTCGGCGTAACGGCGACGGGATGCGAGATCTTCACGCTCTCGCCCGGCGGCCTCGATCGACCGGGGCTTGCCGCCTGATCTTCTCTCGCCCTACCATCGCCTGATGAAGTCGGGGGTGCGGCATGGGCGAGGACCAGGACGAACGCAGCTTCTTCTCCGAGATGCCGTTGGACCCGCAGCCAGCGGGATTGCCGACGCCAAAGCGGATTGCGACGAAGCTCCCCGAGCCGAAGCCGCACTATCTTGGTCACCGCGATCGCGCGCGCGACCGCTTCTCGCGGCTGGGCGGCGAAGCTCTCGAGGACTACGAGCTTCTCGAACTGCTGCTATTCAGATCAATCCCACGCGCCGACACAAAGGGTCTCGCGAAGGCGCTGCTTACACGCTTCGGGTCCTTCTCAGAAGTTCTGGGCGCGCCGGAACACCTGCTCAAGGAACAGAAGGGCGTCGGCGAAAGCGTCGCACGCGATCTCAAGATCGTGGCAGCGGCCGCCTCGCGCATGGCGCGGCGCGAGATCGGCAAGCGGCCGGTGCTTGGCTCATGGTCGAACGTGATCGACTACTGCCATCTCGCCATGGCCTTCGAGGAGCGCGAGCAGTTCCGCATCCTCTTCCTCGACAAGAAGAACGCGCTTCTGGCCGACGAGGTGCAGCAGGTCGGCACCGTCGATCACACGCCGGCCTATACGCGCGAGGTGATCCGCCGCGCGCTTGAACTGTCTGCGACGGCGCTGGTGCTCGTCCACAACCATCCGTCCGGCGATCCGACGCCGTCCAAGGCGGACATCGACATGACCCGCACGATCGAGGCGACGGCGAAGCCGATGGGTATCGTCGTCCACGACCATCTGATCATCGGCAAGTCCGGCCACGTGTCGATGCGTGGCCAGAAACTGTTCTGAGAAAAGAAAAAGGGGCCGAAAGGCCCCTTCATCCACGAGTCGTCAAGGCAGCGATCACGCCGCCTCGGCCTCGTTTGCTTCTTCAACCTCACGACGCGCGCGGTCGGCGGCGCCCTTGGCTTCGACATCGCGGTCGACGAACTCGATCACAGCGAGCGCGGCATTGTCGCCATGGCGGAAGCCGGCCTTCATGATGCGAAGGTAGCCGCCGTGACGCGATGCGTAGCGCGGAGCGATCTCGTCGAACAGGCGCTTGGCCATGGCGTCCGAACGGATCTGCGAGATGACCTGACGACGTGCGTGCAGGTCGCCGCGCTTGCCGAGCGTGACGAGCTTTTCGACGATCGGGCGAAGTTCCTTCGCCTTCGGCAGGGTGGTGACGATCTGCTCATGCTCGATGAGCGAGGCCGCCATGTTTGCAAACATCGCCTTGCGGTGGCTGGCGGTGCGGTTCAGCTTGCGGCCGGCTTTTCCGTGGCGCATGGCTATACTCCAAAGTTGAGGGCCGATGGCCCGAATTCGCATCAGAGGCAGTCGGCAGTCGGCAATCGGCAGTCACGAAGACTTTGTTCCGAATGCCTCCTGCCCCTTCACGACTGCCGGTTCAATACTGGTCTTCGTAGCGCTTGGCGAGGTCTTCGATGTTCTCCGGCGGCCAATCCGGCACTTCCATGCCGAGGTGGAGCCCCATGGAGGCGAGAACTTCCTTGATCTCGTTGAGCGACTTGCGTCCGAAATTCGGCGTGCGCAGCATCTCGGCTTCCGTCTTCTGAATCAGGTCGCCGATATACACGATGTTGTCGTTCTTCAGGCAGTTCGCCGAACGCACGGAGAGCTCGAGTTCGTCGACCTTCTTGAGCAGCGCCGGGTTGAAGGCGAGCTCGGTGACGGCCTCGGAGGCCTCTTCCTTCTGCGGCTCGTCGAAGTTGACGAACATGCCAAGCTGGTCCTGCAGGATGCGCGCCGCGAAAGCGACCGCGTCCTCGCCCGTGATCGAGCCATCGGTCTCGAGCGTCAGGGTCAGCTTGTCGTAGTCGAGAACCTGGCCCTCACGGGTGTTCTCAACCTTGTAGGAGACCTTGCGCACCGGCGAATAGAGCGAATCGACCGGGATGAGCCCGATCGGCGCGTCTTCGGCGCGGTTGCGGTCAGCCGGCACGTAGCCCTTGCCGTTGTCGACCGTGAACTCCATGCGGATTTCCGCGCCCTCGTCGAGCGTGCAGATCACGTGGTCGGGGTTCAGGATCTCGACGTCGCCGACGGTCTGGATGTCGCCAGCCGTGACGGCACCTGGACCCTGCTTGCGCACGACCATGCGCTTGGGGCCCTCGCCTTCCATGCGGATGGCGATTTCCTTGATGTTCAGGACGATGTCGGTGACGTCCTCGCGGACGCCCGGGATCGACGAGAACTCATGCAGCACGCCGTCGATCTGGACGGCGGTCACGGCAGCGCCGCGCAGCGACGACAGGAGAACGCGACGCAGCGCGTTGCCGAGCGTCAGGCCGAAGCCACGCTCCAGCGGCTCGGCGACCAGCGTCGTCTGGGTACGACCCTTCGACGAGAATTCGATCTTGTTCGGCCGGATCAGATCCTGCCAGTTCTTCTGGATCATGGTGCTTCCTTCCATGGCCCGGCCACCATCCAATCGTGGCGGGCGTATTGGAAACGGCCGGCAGCCCGTCATGGGCAGCCGGCGCGATCACTCAGACGCGGCGCTTCTTGCGCGGGCGGCAGCCATTGTGCGGGATTGGCGTCACGTCGCGGATGGACGTGATCATGAAGCCCGCAGCCTGCAGCGCGCGGAGCGCCGACTCACGGCCCGAACCCGGACCCGAAACCTCGACCTCGAGGGTGCGCATGCCGTGCTCCTGCGCCTTGCGGGCGCAATCCTCGGCAGCCATCTGGGCAGCGAACGGGGTCGACTTGCGCGAGCCCTTGAAACCCTGGGCGCCGGCCGACGACCAGGCAATCGCATTGCCCTGCGCGTCGGTGATGGTGATCATGGTGTTGTTGAACGTCGACGAGACGTGCGCGACGCCCGTCGAGATGTTCTTGCGTTCGCGACGGCGAACGCGTGCGGCTTCCTTGGCCATGTCAGTCCTTTCAACGATATCGTCGCCGCCGTAATGCCAGCGGCTCCACCTGAGGGTGAATGGTGAATGGGAAAATGGAGAATGGTCGAACTCGCCATTCACCATCCACTATTCGCCATTGACCCAACTACTTCTTCTTGCCCTGAATGGCCTTTGCCGGACCCTTGCGGGTGCGCGCATTGGTGTGCGTGCGCTGGCCGCGAACCGGGAGCGAACGGCGGTGACGCAGGCCGCGGTAGCAGCCGAGGTCCATCAGGCGCTTGATGTTCATCGAGACTTCGCGGCGCAGGTCGCCTTCAACCCGGTAGTCGCGGTCGATCGTCTCGCGGATCTGGATCACTTCGGCGTCGGTGAGCTGGTTCACGCGACGCTCGGCGGGGATGCCAACCTTCTCCACGATTTCCTGGGCGAACTTCGCGCCGATGCCGTGGATGTACTGAAGCGCGATCACGACGCGCTTGTTGGTCGGAATGTTGACGCCGGCTATACGAGCCATCTTCATCTCCATGTGGGGCCGGCTCAGCCGGCATTCTTGTTGACCCGCGTCCGGTGGAGGCCGGCCCTTGCGAGTGTTTCGCCAACACGCAGCCATGCCTCTCGGGCATCCTGACCACGCAATGTCGCGAAGACGGGGTGCACTATGTCAGAACAGGCGATGTGTCAAGCGCCGGGGAACAATTGATCTGAAGGCCGTACCCTGCCCTCAAGCCCAGCGTACCGCAGCCTTCTCCCGCGCTGCGAACTCATGACGCGACTGTTCGAGCCGGGCGCGATTGGCCATGGCCCAATCACCAACCGCTTTCAGAGGGACATGGAGGTCGCGCCCCATCGCAGTGAGTTCGTAGTCGACGCGCGGCGGCACCGTCGGCGTGACGGTTCGCTTGACAAAGCCATCTCGCTCCAGGTCGCGGAGCGTGGCGCTCAGCATCTTCTGGGAAATGCCCTCGATCTTGCGCCGCAGCTCCGAAAAGCGCATCGGGCCGGGCCCCAACGCACCGACGATCAGGATCGTCCATTTGCCCGAGATCAGCGCAAGCACATCGGCGACCGGGATCATCGCTTCGCGGCACTGCTCCGCATCGAGCGTTCCGATGGTGGTGACGTGGTGATGCACGGGTTACCTCGTGTGCAAAAAGTGCCGTCTTGCGGCGATCGGGCGACTGACCGACATGGGGCTGGTTACCGCTGGATACCAGATATCCAGCGCACTCCATAGCGCAATTCGAAACCGGATCCTCCCAATGATCAAACCGCGAATCGGCATCATCCTCTCGACGACACGCCAGGGACGCTTTGCCGACCGTCCTGCCGCCTGGCTGCAGACGCTGGCAGATGCACGCGACGACGCGTCGTACGAGCTCGTCGACCTGCGCGACTATGACATCCCCCTCTTCGAGGAGCCGCTGTCTCCTCGGTACAAGCCAATCGAGAATGCCGAAGCCCGTCGCTTCGCAGCGCGTATCGCCGAGCTGGACGGCTACATCTTCATCACTGCCGAGTACAATCACTCGGTTTCCGGCGCGATCAAGAACGCGCTCGACTACCTGGCGGAAGAAGGCGGCCGGAAACCTGCGGCATTCCTCGGCTACGGGTCATCGGGCGCTACGCGGGCGGTGGAGCATCTCCGCCTCATTGCCGTGGAAGTCTCGATGGTGCCGACGCGTGCTGCCGTCCACATCAACATGGAGCCGTTCCTCGGCCTCATGCGCGAGGGCAAGGACTTCGTCGACTATCCCTATCTTGGCGACAGCGCGAGCGCGATGCTCGATGAGCTCGTCTGGTATGCGCGGGTTCTGAAAGAGGGACGCCAGCAGCAGCTGGCACAGGCCGCTTGAGCGGCAAAGAAAAGCGGCGGGGATGACCCGCCGCCTTTACATCAAGCGATCAGCTTTTCGATCGCGAGCGTGACGTCGTCGATCGGCGCCATGCCGTCCACGCCGCGCAGCAGTCCCTTGGCGTGGTAGTAGCCAATCAGAGGTGCCGTGCTCTTGTAGTATGCACGGAGACGCTCCTCGAACACGTCCGGATTGTCGTCCTTGCGCACGGGCTGGCCTGCCGCCTGAGCATCCGCTGCACGCTTGGCGATGCGGCTGACGAGGATCTTGTCATCGACGACGAGCTCGATCACGACATCGAGCGGCGCGCCGCGCTCAGCGAGCATCTTCTCAACCGAATCGGCCTGGGTGAGCGTGCGCGGATAGCCGTCGAGAACGAAGCCCTTGGCGCAGTCCGGCTCGCCGATCCGATCCGACACGATCTGGTTGACGATGTCGTCGGAGACGAGACCGCCGGCATCCATGATGGCCTTGGCCTTCTTGCCGACTTCGGTGCCGTTGGCGACTGCCGCACGCAGCATGTCGCCGGTGGAAAGCTGCGGGATGCCGTGGCGCTCGACCAGCCTCTGGGCCTGGGTCCCCTTCCCCGCGCCCGGCGGTCCAAGCAGTATCAGTCTCATCGTCCCCTCTTCCCTCCACGCAGCTTCGACTTCTTGATCAGACCCTCATACTGGTGCGCGATCAGATGACCCTGCGTCTGCGCGACGGTATCCAGCGTGACGCTGACGACGATCAGCAGCGACGTTCCGCCGAGGTAGAACGGCACGCCCGTGGCGGCGATCAGGAACTCGGGGATCATGCAGATCACGACGAGATAGATCGCACCGACGACGGTGATGCGAGTCAGCACATAGTCGATGTACTCCGCCGTCCGCTCGCCCGGGCGATAGCCGGGAATGAAGCCGGAGTGCTTCTTCAACTGGTCGGCCGTGTCCTTCGGGTTGAAGACGATGGCCGTGTAGAAGAACGCGAAGAACGCGATCATCGACGCGTAGAACAGCATGTAGAGCGGCTGTCCATGGCCGAGCGTGGCGAGAATCGTGTTCGCCCAGCCCGGCAGCGTCGTAGTGTCGGAGAAGCCCGCAAGCGTCGCCGGCAGCAGCAGCAGCGAGGACGCGAAGATCGGCGGGATGACGCCGGCCGTGTTGAGCTTCAGCGGCAGGTGCGAGGTGTCGCCCTGGAACATGCGGTTGCCGACCTGGCGCTTCGGATACTGGATCAGGAGCCGCCGCTGCGCACGCTCGAAGAACACGATGAACGCGATCAGCACGATGCAGAGCAGGATGATGCCGAGGATGATGCCCGTGCCGAGCGCGCCGGTCCGGCCGAGTTCGAGCGTTCCGGCGATCGCAGACGGCAAGCCCGCGACGATGCCGGCGAAGATGATCAGCGAAATGCCGTTGCCGAGGCCGCGCGCGGTGATCTGCTCGCCGAGCCACATCAGGAACATCGTGCCGCCGACCAGCGTGATGACGGCCGAGATCCGGAAGAACCAGCCCGGATCGGTGACGATATCCTGCCCGCTCTCGAGCCCTATGGAGATGCCGTAGGCCTGGACGGTGGCCAGCAGCACCGTGCCGTAGCGCGTGTATTGGTTGATGACCTTGCGGCCCTGCTCGCCTTCCTTCTTCAGCTGCTCGAGCGTCGGCACGACGGCCGTCATGAGCTGCATGATGATCGAGGCGGAGATGTAGGGCATGATGCCGAGCGCGAAGATCGCCATGCGCTCGACGGCGCCGCCGGCAAACATGTTGAACATGCCGAGCACGCCGCCGGCCTGCTGCTGGAACGCCTGCGCGAAGGCTTCCGGGTTGATCCCCGGCATCGGGATATACGTGCCGATCCGGTAGACGAGCAGCGCACCGATCGTGAACCAGATGCGCTTCTTCAGATCCTCGGCCTTGGCGAAGGCCGCAAAATTCAGGTTGGAAGCAAGTTGCTCTGCTGCCGATGCCATAAAGACGCTCCGGAAGGGACCCTGGCGGGTTCGTGTGCGGCGATCATCCGCGCAGGTTCAAGGTGCAGCCGGCGCAGGACGCAGCCGGACGGATGCCCCGAAATAGGATGCGGGGGCTGAATATGCAAGCGGCGGCTCGAGGCCGCCGCTTGGAAGTTGTGAGATCAGGCCTCGGCCTGTTCGGCCTTCTCGGGTAGCTTCACCGAGCCCCCGGCCTTCTCGACCTTTTCGACCGCTGAGCGCGAGGCTCCCGCGATGTCGAAGGTGACCTTCGACTTCAGTTCGCCGTTGCCGAGCAGCTTCACACCGTCGCGGACGCGGCTGATGATGCCGGCCTTGACGAGCGCCTCAGCCGTCACCGGCTCCTTTGCGTCGAGCTTCTTGGCGTCGATCGCTTCCTGGACGCGAGCGAGCGAGACTTCGTTCAGATCCCGCGAGAACGGGTTCTTGAAGCCGCGCTTCGGCAGCCGACGGTAGATCGGCATCTGGCCGCCTTCGAAGCCGTTGATGGCAACGCCGGAGCGTGCCTTCTGGCCCTTGACGCCGCGGCCGGCCGTCTTGCCCGACCCCGAGCCGATGCCGCGACCGAGGCGCTTGCGGGGCTTGGTAGCCCCTTCCGCATCACGCAGTTCGTTCAGTTTCATAGTCAGGCTCCTGCCTTATGCCTCGTCCACGACACGGACGAGATGCGCGACCTTGGCGATCATGCCGCGTACGGACGGCGTGTCTTCAAGGGTGCGGCGACGGTGCAACTTGTTCAGGCCCAGGCCGATCAGCGTGGCACGCTGTTCGGAAGGCCGACGGATTGGGCTGCCGATCTGCTCGACAGTGACGGTGGCGGCTGTGTTCTTGGCCATGTTCCGGCTCCTTACTCGTCACCGGCCACGGCCGCGCCGCGGCGGGCCTGGAGTGCCGAATACTTGATGCCGCGCTGCGCAGCCACATCCTTGGGATGAAGCTGGTTCTTCAGCGCGTCGAACGTGGCGCGCACCATGTTGTACGGGTTCGACGAACCCATCGACTTGGCGACGACGTCGTGCATGCCGAGCGTCTCGAAGACGGCGCGCATCGGGCCGCCGGCGATGATGCCGGTGCCTGGCTTGGCAGCGCGCAGCAGGACCTTGCCGGCGCCGTGGCGGCCGTGCACGTCATGGTGCAGCGTACGACCCGAGCGCAGCGGCACGAAGATCATGTCGCGCTTGGCGCTCTCGGTCGCCTTGCGGATCGCCTCCGGCACTTCGCGTGCCTTGCCGTGGCCGAAGCCGACGCGGCCCTTCTGGTCGCCGACGACGACGAGAGCGGCGAAGCCGAAGCGGCGACCACCCTTGACGACCTTGGCGACGCGATTGATGTGGACGAGCTTGTCGACGATGCCATCGTCGCGCTCTTCGCGGTCACGGCCGCCGCGTTCGCGGCCATCCCTGCGTTCTTGTGCCATTGAGCTATCCTTGTTCTTTTCCGCTAGCACGGGTTGATGGGAGGCCGCCTCATAGCGGCCGGGCGATTAGAAGTCGAGACCGCCTTCGCGGGCTGCATCGGCCAGAGCCTTGACGCGGCCGTGGAAGATGTACGGGCCGCGATCGAAGACGACCTGCGTCACGCCGGCCTTCTTGGCGCGCTCGGCAACGAGCTTGCCGACCTTGGCGGCAGCATCGGTGTCGGCGCCGGTCTTCAGAGCATCACGCAACTCCTTGTCCAGCGTCGAGGCCGAAGCGAGCGTGTGCCCGTTCGCGTCGTCGATGACTTGCGCGTAGATGTTCTTGGAAGAGCGGTGGACCGAAAGACGCGGACGTTCGCCGGCGACCTTGCGGATCTGACGACGGACGCGCTGGGCGCGGCGCTGCGTGGAAACCTTGGAACCCATGATCGTATTTCCTGCCTTGAAAAACGGGGGCGGCCATATGCGGTAGTGGCTGAGCGCCCTCCTCCCGCGACCTCGCCCCGTGGCGTTTCGAACTTACTTCTTCTTGCCTTCCTTGCGCACGATGCGCTCGCCCGCATAGCGGACGCCCTTGCCCTTGTAGGGCTCCGGCGGACGGTATTCGCGGATCTCGGCGGCAACCTGGCCGACGACCTGCTTGTCGTTGCCGTTGATGACGATTTCCGTCGGCTTCGGCACGGAGATCGTGACGCCTTCCGGCGTCTGGTAGACCACGTCGTGGCTGAAGCCGAGCGCGAGCTGCAGGTTCTTGCCCTGCATCGCGGCGCGGTAGCCGACGCCGGTGATCTCGAGGCGACGCTCGAAGCCGTCCTTCACACCCTGGAGGATGTTCTGGATCTGCGTGCGGGACATGCCCCACTTCGAACGGGCGACCTTGGTCTGGTCGCGCGGCTCAACGGCGATCGCGCCGTCCTCGAGCTTGACCAGGACCTCGTCATTGACGACGAAGTTCAGCTCGCCCTTCGGGCCCTTGGCCGTGACGGTCTGACCGTTGACACTGGCCGTCACGCCCTGCGGGACGGAGACGGGTTTCTTGCCAATGCGAGACATCTTGCTGTCCTCTTTCTTGTTCAGCCGTCAGATCAGAAGATCTGGCAGAGAATCTCGCCGCCGACGTTCTGCTCGCGCGCTTCGTGATCGGCCATCACGCCCTTCGGCGTGGACAGAATCGCGATGCCGAGGCCGTTGGCGACCGACGGGATGGACTTGACCGAAACGTAGACGCGGCGGCCGGGCTTCGAGACGCGGGCGATCTCGCGGATCACCGGCTGGCCGTCGAAATACTTCAGCTCGATCTCGATCTCGGACTTGCCGTTCTCGTAGTCGATCTGGGAGTAGTCGCGGATGTAGCCTTCCTGCTTCATCACGTCGAGAACACGGGCGCGCAGCGTCGAGGCAGGCGTCGAGACCTTGGTCTTGCGACGGCCGCAGGCGTTGCGGATGCGGGTCAGCATATCGCCTAGGGGATCACTCATGGACATGGGGCGTCCTCCTTACCAGCTCGACTTGACAAGACCGGGCACGAGCCCGTTGTTGCCGAGTTCACGAAGCGCAATACGGCTCATCGACAGCTTGCGGTAATACGCACGCGGGCGGCCGGTCACTTCGCAGCGGTTGCGGATACGGGTCTTGGACGAGTTGCGCGGGAGCGCGGCAAGCTGGATCTGCGCGCGGAAGCGCTCCTCGATCGGCTTGTCCTGGTCCATGATAAGCGCCTTAAGCGCAGCACGCTTGGCTGCGTAGCGCTTTACCATGTCGCGGCGCTTCTGGTTCTTCTCGACTGAGCTGGTCTTTGCCATGCTTCTATCTTCCTTGTTCGCTGCCGTTACCGCCGGAAGGGGAAGTTGAAGGCACGCAGAAGTGCGCGTGCTTCATCATCCGTCCTGGCCGTCGTACAAACGATGATGTCCATTCCCCAGATCTGGTCGACCTTGTCGTAGTTGATCTCGGGGAACACGATGTGTTCCTTGATGCCCATGGCGAAGTTGCCACGGCCATCGAAGCTCTTCGGGTTCAGGCCGCGGAAGTCGCGAACGCGCGGAAGCGCGATCGTGACCAGGCGGTCCAGGAACTCGTACATACGATCCTGGCGAAGGGTGACCTTCGCACCGATCGGCATGTTCTCACGTACCTTGAAGCCGGCGATCGAGGTGCGGGCGCGCGTCACGACGGCCTTCTGGCCGGTGATGAGCGACAGGTCCTCGGCAGCCACGGAGGGCTTCTTGGAGTCGGCAGTCGCCTCGCCCACGCCCATGTTCACGACGATCTTGTCGAGACGCGGGACCATGTGGTCGTTGGAATAGCCGAACTCCTCGATAAGACCCTGGCGGATCTTGTCGCGGTAAAGCGTCTTGAGGCGCGGCTCGTACTTGGTGTCAGCCATTGATCACTTCTCCCGAGCGCTTCGCGACGCGGACCTTCTTGCCGTCGCGGACCTCGAAACCGACGCGGGTCGGCGTCTTGTTGTCCTTCGGATCGACGATCGCGATGTTGGACAGGTGGATCGACGCCTCACGACGAACCAGGCCGCCCTCCTGCGAGGCGGACTGGCGCTGATGGCGCACGATCATGTTCACGCCGCGCACGATGGCACGGTCTTCCTTCGGCATGACCTGGACGACCTCACCGGTACGACCCTTGTCCTTGCCGGCAATCACGACGACCTTGTCGCCCTTGCGGATCTTCTGCATTGTCGCGATCTCCTCAGAGCACTTCAGGTGCCAGCGAGATGATCTTCATGTGGTTCTTGGCGCGAAGCTCGCGCGGAACCGGGCCGAAGATACGGGTGCCGACAGGCTCTTTCTTGTTGTCGACCAGGACGGCCGCATTCTTGTCGAAGCGGATGACGCTGCCGTCGGGCCGGCGAATGTCCTTCGCCGTACGCACGACGACGGCCTTCATCACGTCGCCCTTCTTCACGCGGCCGCGCGGAATGGCTTCCTTGACCGACACCACGATGATGTCGCCCACGGAGGCATACTTCCGCTTCGAGCCGCCGAGCACCTTGATGCACATCACACGACGCGCGCCGGAATTATCCGCCACATCGAGGTTAGTCTGCATCTGAATCATGACTGGCCGCCTTCTTCACTTGTGCCGGCAGGACGCGCGCGCCCCGCCGATAATCCATGGTTCTTGATTATTCAGCCTTGGCTTCGGTGATCACGACCCAGCGCTTGTGCTTGGAGATCGGTGCCGATTCCTGGATCAGGACCGTGTCACCAACCTTGCAGGCATTCGTCTCGTCGTGCGCCTTGTACTTCTTGGACAGGCGAACCGTCTTCTTCATCACCGGGTGCGTGAAGCGACGCTCGACGTTGACGACGACCGTCTTGTCGTTCTTGTCGCTCACGACGGTGCCCTGCATTACGCGCTTTGGCATGTCTTCGTCCTCAGGCTTTCTTGCCGGCGGCCTTTTGGGCCGCAATCGTCTTGATGCGGGCGATGTCCTTGCGGACCTGGCGCACGCGTGCGGTCTTCTCGAGCTGGCCGGTCGCCTTCTGGAAGCGCAGGTTGAACTGCTCCTTCTTCAGGTTCGCCAGTTCGTCGGACAGTTCGTCCTGGGTCTTAGCCCGGATGTCAGCGGCTTTCATCGACGTCTGCCTTTCTTATTCGGCGATGCGCTGCACGAAGCGCGTGCGCACCGACAGCTTGGCGGCGCCGAGACGGAGCGCCTCGCGGGCGATCTCCTCCGACACGCCGTCGACCTCGAACATCACGCGGCCCGGCTTAACGCGAGCCGCCCAGTAATCCACCGAGCCCTTGCCCTTGCCCATGCGGACTTCGGTCGGCTTGGAGGTCACCGGAAGATCCGGAAACACGCGGATCCAGACGCGGCCCTGGCGCTTCATCTGGCGGGTGATCGCGCGGCGGGCCGCCTCGATCTCGCGCGCTGTGACGCGGTTGGGCTCCAGCGCCTTCAGTCCGAAGCCGCCGAAATTGAGGTCAGTGCCGCCCTTGGCCGCACCGTGGATGCGGCCCTTGAACTGCTTGCGGAACTTCGTGCGCTTTGGCTGCAGCATCTTGTCTCTCCAAAATCCCTATGCCGCTCAGGCGTTCTCGCGCTCGCGGCGGCGCTGGTTGCCCGCCTGATCGCCTTCCGTCGCACGACGCTCCGACGCCATCGGGTCGTGCTCGAGGATCTCGCCCTTGAACACCCACACCTTGACGCCGCAGATGCCGTAAGCGGTCTGTGCCTCAGCCGTACCGTAGTCGATGTCGGCGCGCAGCGTATGCAGCGGCACGCGGCCTTCGCGGTACCATTCCATGCGCGCGATTTCCGCGCCGCCCAGACGACCCGAGCAGTTGATGCGGATGCCCTCGGCGCCGAGACGCATGGCCGACTGAACGGCACGCTTCATGGCGCGGCGGAACGCGATACGGCGCTCCAGCTGCTGGGCGATCGACTGCGCTACGAGCGTGGCGTCGATCTCGGGCTTGCGAACCTCGACGATGTTGAGGTGCGTTTCCGACTTCGTCATCTCGGTCAGCTTCTTGCGAAGCTTCTCGATGTCGGCGCCCTTCTTGCCGATGATCAGGCCCGGACGCGCTGCGTGGATCGTCACGCGGCACTTCTTGTGCGGACGCTCGATCACGATCTTCGAGACGGCAGCCTGCTTCAGCTCCTTCTCGAGGACTTCGCGGATCTTCAGGTCTTCATGCAGAAGCTTGGCGTACTCGCCGGTGTTTGCGTACCAGCGCGAGTCCCAGGTGCGGTTGATGCCGAGGCGAAAACCGATCGGATTGATTTTCTGACCCATTATGCGGCCTCCACTTCTTCGACTTCACGCACGACGATCGTCAGGTGCGAGAACGGCTTCTCGATGCGGCTTGCACGGCCACGGCCACGAGCGTGGAAACGCTTCATGACGATCGACTTGCCGACATAGGCCTCGGCAACGACGAGCGCGTCGACGTCGAGGTCATGATTGTTCTCGGCGTTGGCAATGGCCGACTCCAGCGTCTTCTTGACGGTGCCGGCGATGCGCTTGCGCGAGAATTCGAGGTCCGACAGCGCAGCCTGAACCTTCTTGCCGCGAATGAGCGCGGCAACCAGGTTGAGCTTCTGGGGGCTGACGCGGATCGTGCGGGTTACCGCACGAGCCTCATTGTCGGCCAGCCGGCGCGGAGCTTTGGCCTTGCCCATGTTACTTCCTCTTTGCCTTCTTGTCGGCACCGTGCCCGTAATAGGTGCGGGTCGGAGCGAACTCACCGAACTTGTGGCCGACCATCTCTTCGGAGACGGAGACCGGGATGTGCTTCTGGCCGTTGTAGACGCCGAAGGTCAGACCCACGAACTGCGGCAGGATCGTGGAGCGGCGGCTCCACGTCTTGATCACTTCGTTACGGCCGCCATCGCGAACCTTCTCGGCCTTCTTGAGAATGAAGCCGTCGACGAACGGGCCTTTCCAGACGGAACGTGACACGTCAGACTACCTTTCCTTAGCTCTTGCGCTGGTGGCGCGAGCGCATGATGAACTTGTCGGTCGACTTGTTGGACCGAGTCCTCTTGCCCTTCGTCGGCTTGCCCCACGGCGAAACCGGATGACGGCCGCCCGAGGTGCGGCCTTCGCCGCCGCCGTGCGGGTGATCGACCGGGTTCATGGCGACACCGCGATTGTGCGGGCGACGGCCACGCCAGCGCGAACGGCCAGCCTTGCCATCGTTGATGTTGCCGTGGTCCGGGTTGGAGACCGCGCCGACCGTGGCGAAGCAGGAGCCATGCACGATGCGCTGCTCGCCCGAGTTGAGGCGCAGGATCGCCATGCCCTGGTCGCGAC